>Ga0114979_10000159_pt1 | contig 43590 bp, 63 predicted proteins | sample S_140625_EF_Meta_FD_87315 | JGI IMG/M metagenome (GOLD analysis project Ga0114979, IMG submission 87315) | Freshwater microbial communities from Lake Simoncouche, Canada to study carbon cycling - S_140625_EF_MetaG | ecosystem: Environmental > Aquatic > Freshwater > Lake | place: Lake...
AAGGAAGATAATGGACTAGCACGTGAGTTAGCTAGAAGTGTGCTTCCAGTAGGCGGATATACAGAACTGTATTGGAAAGCCAACTTGAAGAACTTTCTACACATGGCTCGCTTACGTATGGATCCTCATGCACAATGGGAGATCAGAGAGTTTGCCGGTGCTATGTATGACTTGGTTAAGCCACTATTCCCAGAAGCATGTTCAGCATTTGAAGACTATGCTGTAAACAGTAAAAAGTTCAGTGCCCAAGAGTTGACATTGCTTAAACGAATCATCAATCAAGAACGTTGGTTTGATCTTACCACTGACTTTCGATCTGATGATGGTATTGCTAAAACATTTGGACTTAGTAAGCGAGAGTTAACCGAGTTTAAGAATAAGTTAAATTTAGATTAAGAAAAAGCCTGCTTTAAGCAGGCTTTATTTTTAGTGATTGAAATGTGTTGCTAGTAATGCCCCAACAACTCTAGTAACTCTGGTTTTGATTAACTCGCTATCCATCATTACCTCAAAGTCTACAATACGATCTAGATATTTTTCTAGATGTTTACTGGTAAGAACTTCTTTACTAGTTTTAATGTCAGTTAGGTCACCTTGTTTAAAAATAACTTCAGTGCCATCATCTAAGTAGACTTTAATCCATTCAATATATTCGACTGGAACTTCTTCGACATGTATCTCGCGAAGCATCTCTTCAAAGCTTCTGTCTTTTTTTCGAATACTCATTGTTTACTCCAAAAAGATTTTAGCCTATCTAATAAATTAGTTTTTAATTTACTAGGACTTTTGGCTTCGCTGGACGCCCTCTTCCTTTTTTGGCCGGTTGTTCTTGACTTTGTTCTAACACTACCGGTGGTGTTGTCAGTCCTTTTGGGTCAAGTTCTTCTGCCTCCTTAAGTAAGCGACGAACTTCTGCTTCAAATGTTCTTGCCTGTGCTCGATATTTGTCGGCCAATTGTTTATCAGTAATAACACCTGGTGCGCTACTAGCTTCACCTTGATTTACATTGACGTCGTTTGACCGAGTGCTTGTAGAAGCGGCTCCATTGGCTCTTTCAAGTTTATTTAATTCACGATTTAACTCAACCAAATTAAGTTCTACACCTGGAGTAGGGGTAATAACTACACTCTTGGCTGGTACTTTTACCATCCAGCCTCTTTGGTGAATGGTATTAAGCATATTTGTACCATCGTGGAATACCTGGCGGAATAAGAATGCACTTGGATCATTGCTTTCCTGTGCAGTGTTACTCTCAATGGCACGAATTAAATCATCGTGATATAAAGCAGGTAATGTTTCTGTGGGGATTACCAAGCACTGATCAGGATCTCCTGGTACTTCCCTAAAAACAATAACTACCTTCTTACCTTGGCCATTAATACCAATATGTTTAATAAACTTTGCCATAACGGCCGCTCCTTATGTTAATTACTCGCTAACAGCTTCAGTTTCGGTAACTTCTGCTGGTGCTTCTGTTTCTGCTGGTGCTTCTGCTGGTGCTTCAGCTGGTGTGTTAGCGGCTAAAAACTTAGCTAATTTATTGTAAGTTGAACCGATAATTTCCATCTCTGGTGCACGGAATGCACCACGTTGAGCACCTAACTCTATTGCGCCAGCAAGAACTCGCAAATCTTGCAAAGTGATGCCAGCTGGTGCTTCTTGTGTAACTGCTTCTTGTTCCATTTAAAATCTCCTAGGTTATAGAACGGAATATATCCGCAAATACTTATAAACAGAATAACCTAAGATTTAACCAAAAAGAACGCACCCAAAGGTGCGTTTTAAAGGAGCAACTACCAAACAAATTAATGACGAGTACGTCCTGGCGGTACGTAGTTAGCAGTGATACCAAAGGGTGCTGTGATATCTTGACTACCATGTACAACAAACAGCGTGTCACAGTAGTCTGGATCACCCCAGCTACCAAACGGATAGCCGTCTGTAAACATAACCAACTGGTGTGGTTGGACGTCATTATCTTTCATCCATTGCCATACGCAGGTAAAATCAGTACCACCGCCACCTTGGACGTCATACTCTGACATGCTTCGGCCGTCGTCACCGGTAAATGTATCTTCGTTATAAATGTCAGTGTCAAAGGTAACTATTCGTACCTTATAAGAAGTAAACTGATCCAAGGCACCTTGTACCATACCTAGGAAGTCACACAACATGACTTCATCAATGGAACCAGATGCATCTAGTGCTACTACAATATCAAGCTCCTCGCCTGGTAACTGCCCGGGTAGTACTGCACCAGTATGCCAAGCTTTGCGGTTAGGACGCATAAAGGTATAATCGCTTTTTACGCTACCGCTAAATTGAATACGCAACAGGTCTTTCAAATCCATTACAGGTTGTGTAATGTCTTTCACCAAACGCTGGATAGCGGCTGGTGTGTTACCTGCACCTGCATTCTTAGAGGCCTGTATAACAGCTTCTCGCCATTCATCTCTTAAAGCTTTCTTTTCTTCTTCGGACAGCTTTTTAAACTTAGGCTTACCCTTGCCATCTTTGCCTGGCTTGCCATCACCGTTACCATCTCCATCGCTTTCGTCGTCACCGTCACCTTCCATATCAAGGTGATCATCAAGCGTCATTTTAATAACTGTAGCATTAGCCATTAAGTCGTCATAGACTTCGTCTGCTGTCTTGCCTTCGTACTTACGATCTGCCAAGATTGGTACTGTGGTAATTGCGGTGCCAACACTTTCGCGGATAAGCATGTTATTGATAACATAATCACCAGCCATGTTCCAAATTTGTGGCTCTCGATCGCCACGACGTGTCATGTGTTCAAAAATAATGTGTCCAAGTTCATGGCCGAAACCAAAGATCATTTCTCCATCGGATAGCTTGGAAACAAAGTCTGCATTGTAATAAAACTTTCTGCCGTCTGTTGCAATTGTCTTGCACCATTCAACTTCTTCAAGCTTCAGTCGTGCTGCCAAAGGACCCCAGAAGGGATACTTTAACAGCATGGCAACACGGCTTTTAACTAGTTTATCACGGGCGGTCATCTTAGACATTTTAGGTGGCTCCTATTTGTTTCTGTATGTATCTATTATACTACTTTTTTGATTCCAGGTCAACCGTTTTTTCTATTTTATCTTTTGGTCCTGATAAGTCCCAAATCATTGCTACCTGTGGATCACGGAACCAAATATTTTGTTTTGGTATAAAGTCCCAATCCATTCTCTTCAAACCTTGTTCTCTGGCCCATTTGGTAACTTCATTAATTGTGGCTCCTCTGGGATAAGTCCGGACGGACCAGCTCTTCCTTTGTTCGCGGAGCCACTCGCTAACATCAGATGGGGTTGGTGGCTGATCCGTCCAAACTTCTCGAGCATCTGGGCCGTACATTATTTCAAGTACAGCCCAGTTTCTTTGTCGCTTACTCGTCTGTGAGTAAGTTGGCATAGCGTTTGAAGAACTCTGGGAAGTTGGTCATTTTCTTACGATCAAACACAACCTTATAGTTTTTTAATACAGTGTGAGCACCCATGATAACCATCTCGGGCTCAAAGTTACTCATCATAAAGCCAAGCCAGTTATCTGCGCTCTTGTTAAAGACATCCAGCTTACCTGACCTCTTACCATCTTCATATTGTGTACGAAGTTCGTAGCAGAGGCTAGTAACTAATGCATAAGCGGCAGATACTTCTTTGCTCTTAAAAGTGGTAACTTTACCTGACAGCACATCTGCTGGGTCTGGCAAGTCTGCGGCATGCTTACGATGTGCCATAAATTTAATTGCCATACCTTCGCCAACCAAGCCAGCTACCATGTCTGTATTAGCACTATCGGGCATGTCGTCATCAATCATGTCGCTTACAAAACTCCAGGTACGTGGAGTAGGGAAGGCGCGGTCGTGTTGTGTAGGTTCAAAGTTGTACAAGTCACCCTTGAACTGTTTCAAGAAGCCAACAACATGGGGATGAACTTCGTTCATAATAGCCCATTGTTCCCAGTCCTCAAAGTCCACACGGATTTCCAAGTGCAAGAAACGATTGGCAAGTGGACTAGGCATACGATAGGTAACACCCTTGTCTCCCATTCGATTACCAGCCGCAATCATAACAACATTGTCTGGTAACGTATATTGTCCAACTTTGCGGTTAAGAATAAGTTGGTAAGCCGCGGCCTGTACAGCAGGCGGGGCAGAGTTAAGTTCATCTAAGAACAAAAAGATAGTGTCATATTCTTTTGCAAAATCTTTGCTAGGCAATTCCGAAGGAGTAGCCCACTTCATAGTGTTATCGCCTTGGCTGTAGTAAGGGACACCTTTAATGTCAGTAGGATCCATAAGAGCCATACGCAGGTCGACTACAGTAGAGTTGGGAAACTCTGCGGCAACTTGGTTCACCATGTCACTCTTGCCAACACCAGGAGGACCCCAGATAAAGACTGGTCGGCGTTTTGCAACGGCACGTCGAAGAATAGGTTTGCACTCGCTAATCTTAACGGTGCGTGTCTCAACTTGATTTCCCATTTGGTGGCTCCTACTTAGGGTGTGTTAAAAATTTAATTATAGCAAAAGATAGGGTACTTGTCAATACCCCATCTTGTCATTTTAGGCAACTGCCTTAGGCAATTCGCGTTCTGCAGGCACAACTTGTGCAACAAATTCGCTAGAGTCAATTTGCTCTTTGGTCATTGGGAAGGGTAGTTCCACAAACTTAACATCTGTACAACCAGCACGAACCAAAGTACGAGTACGGCGCTTGTCGTTGGTGTAACGAAGGGCACCGCGACCTTTTTTGTCAACAGCATAGCCGACATGGGTGAATGTTTCGCCAATAGTAACTTCAGCAATAGCGGCCTCAACTACAGCAGGTACAACAGGTGCGGCAACTACCAATTCCATAACACCAGCGGCACGAGCACGAGCGGCACGTTTACGAATAGCGTCGGGGGTTTGAGAAAGAACTTTAGACATATAAAAACTCCAATTTGTTTGTTGAGTGTATTATTGCAGAACCATTCCGCAATAGTGTTACTATACTACAGACCCAAATCCCTGTCAACCTGTTTTTGTGTCTTAGCATGTCGTTTATATGCAACACGACTCTTTTCAGCACGGCCTTTAAAGGGAGTGTCAGCAGAGTACAGTTCCACACAACGGCGTTTTTGACGCTCAAATTTAACAGTAATAGTGGTTCGTTTCATAGTGTTACTATTATATGTGTTCTAGAGCCAAGAGTCAACCAGTTTTTGGCTCTTTTTGTTGTATTTTAGCAACATTGCTTAAAAATTAAGCAGTTTTTGCTAAATTTCTAGCGGTTCTTAGTACCTGGCTCATGCGTCCAAAGTTTTCACCTACTAATTCCAGCAGTTTATCAGCTGGTTCGGTTGCTACACTGGCCATACCAAACGCAATAGTACCCATGTCTTGGAAATAATGTAAACTTGGCCAACGCCGTTGTTTAATTTCCCATGCATCTATAAACAGACACTCTTCGCCTACACTACGAAGTTCAATACGTTTAGTTAATCCTGGTTTATTCTGTGCAGACAAAAGTTTGATTGCAATTGGCTCGTTCCATATATCAGTACGTTCAAAAGTTCGAGCAATGGTATGCACTAGAAATGCTTCTACATCAGATTGCAAATATGTGTTGCTATGGCCTTGCGCCTCAACAACTATTTCCCAACCTGCTTTAACATATGGTTGCCAATGTTGCATAACATTATTTATTATCCTTTGCTCAGTGCCCGGCGACTTAGGCCATTAAGCCATAATAAAATATCGTCATTTACCAATCGTATTTCTATAGCATCTTGTTCACCAAAAATGCGGAAATATCCAGCCCCATAATAATAAGGCCAGTCTAAATGTTGTTCTAATCCTATTAAATGTCCTGGTTTAGGACTCCAGCCCGCAGGCATTTGATATGACCAATAGCGGAAATGAGGCCTCATTAATTCCCAACCAAACATGGTTAGGCGAAGCCCTTTCCTTTTATTAGGCTGATAATTTTTAAAAATAGTATAGGGCGTTATAGTATGCCCATCCCAAATATGAGGTAAGGGATACTGAGCTAGATAATTAGATATCTTTAAAGCTATTTCCTGACTCATCTATGCGTCTGCCGTGCTTGAGTTCTACTACAGAGAAATCTTCGCATTTAAACATTTTGTTCAAACGGTCTGCAAGATTAAATGCGTGTCCAGGATTGCTGAAGCTGACTTTCTTGTATTTTGGTCCAGGATAGCTAACCAAACTGTTTATTGTGCGTAAGTTGATTGGTTTATCTTCGTAAAATACAGCATAGATAGCATCTGCCGCAAGAACCTCGTCACTTTTGTATGTGCGAGGGTTTGTATTTGTTAATATAATAGTGGGCTTTGGTCTACTCATGATAAACTTATTTATCAAAAGTGTGTATTTAATAATTGATTAACTAATGCTTAAACGGATGTTTTAGGCGTTGAAATGTTTCTTAGCTTATTACCATACACTACAACACAACTAATTTCGCGGTTATTGTTATCTGTCAGAACCAAAGTCCATTCGCGTGTTTCTCTGTTGGCCCAAAAAGACATTATAAACATGTCATTGGCAGCCCCAGTGGCAATAATTTCTTCACCGTTATCCGTTAATGTTTCGCCAACTTCCTTACTGGTGCCACATGTCCATTTGCTATCAACGACTATTCCTGCCGCAAGAACTGGAATACATTTTGCTAATAGGTATAGCAAAAATCCAATGATGGCAAGTTTAGTTATAAGCGGCCGATAGCCACTGAGTATGTTGTTGAGCATTATCTGAAGCCTTCTGTAATCCATACTTACCACAAAACTTCATAAAATGAGGCCCTACGCTTGGATTACGTTCTTTTTGTACAGCTTCGGCAATTGTTTGGTCAAGCACAGCTTTGATATTATCAGGTTGTGCTGTTAAGTCGATGATAGACTTATTGCGTTCATAGTCATCGCGCACCAAGTGTTCGACACCCTCATGGTCGGTCCAACGTTGCAACATTAGATTGTTCCACATGAAGCCTTTGTTGTCTCGGTCGGCAAAGGCCTCACGGAGACCAACCTTATTCTTTGTCCCTTTCTCGCGTACTCCCGGATAAGCAGAGAAGACATTGTCGGAGGTGTCGCCACGCATACACTTCTCAAAGAGTAACCATTCTGGGTCTGGCGCGGCCTTAACTTCGCCAGTTTTCTTATCCTTGATAGGTTTACGTTTGTCATCGTAGTATCCTTCATGAGTAGTCAGTACGCCACTGATACCATTGAACAACTGCACATTTGGTGCAATCAATTGTTCAAAGTCTGTGTCACTTGAAACAATAATGTGGTTATCGCTTGGATGCAATTGAATCCAACGTGCAATGAAGTCATCGGCTTCGCATGCGGGGTTACGAAGTACCGTCACATTAGTCTTTGTGCTAATGTATTCGTAAAACTTGTCAAAGCTTTCCCAGAATAACTTTTCTTCTTCTGCTTCTTTAGGTGTATGCTTTGCACGACCTTCTGTTCTATTAGCTTTGTAAGGTGGGTATACATCTTTGCGCCAGCTTCGACCTTCAAAGCAGAACACTACATGCTTGCCCTGGCGGTCTCTCCACTCGCGTAGGACAGATGAAAGAATAATGTGATAGCTCATAGCTACACGTTCTTCAGGATCACCAGTGCGGATCACGTGCCGTGCGCGAAAGAATAGATTAGCGGCATCAACGATTAAGTAACTCATGTGTGTATATTAACAGGCTGACCAAATGTTGTCAACCTCTAGAAGTTCATTATAGATGGTAGGATTGGTATAATGTATCAACAACGCTTTTCTGGCTCTAGTTGATGGGTTGGGCATACTTGAGTGTAACATTTTGGCATTATACAATAGCAATGAGCCACTGGACATATCATGCTGTTCGCATTTATCTAAAAACTCACCATCAAACTTTCCCTTATAACAATCGTCTATGGGATAATCTTTTAATTGACTACCGCTTACTAAGCCAGTTGATCCTGAGTTACTGTCAATATCATGGAGTGGAATGATTGTTTGAATGCTTAATAGCCTATTATCAAAATTCCACTTAGGAAATCTGTGAGGAGTATCAATGTGCGGATTGATTAATGTACTACCAGACTGTATAGTAACTACGTCCGAAGCATATAATTTTGCACCAGGTAGTACAGTTTCAATGTACTTGCATACAATTGATTCTATTGCCTGCACTTCTGGCCAATCAAGCACCTGTTGACTCCACCAAATTGACAAAGGCGCTAGATTTTCAATGTTTTTATCTTCGGCATAGTGTTTGTTAATATCTAATGCCCGCCTTGGAACCAGTTTATACAATTGTTTGTTTAGATTATCAATCAATGAATCAGGAACAAACTTCTTATATAAAATCCAACCCGTGCCAAAGGTTAGAATTTGTGTATCGTTCATTCTTGTAATCGTGTTTTAGCAGTTGTTGTCATGCGACCGGCGTCAGCAATGAAGTTACCTTCATTGACAGCATCTTGTCCCACGTTACGGCAAAGGTCAGTAAACCAAGCATCTACAATTTCTTCTGCGACTGTGCCTTTGTATCCATTGTCTTTTAAAAATAGTACAAATGAAGTATTCCATTCAAGTTCAAAATAGCCTTGTTTTGGATCGTTTGGGTCTACATGGGCTTTAACTACATTTACCCAAGGTTCTTTGCTGTCTTTCATTGACTCAGCAGTTTCAGCTTTCTTACCAAACAAATTTTTTAACTTAGACAGCATTTTTATTTCCTTTTTCTTTCTTTAATAGTTTCACTAACACATCAATTTCGTTCACTTCATTGCTATTAGATAATTTGTAACCAAACTGACGTCTGGGGCTACACACTTTGCACTCAACTGAAATTGGTAGTGTAACTGTTGTATCTTCTTCAGAGCAATAATGAGTCCAGAATGCCATATTTTCAACTTTCATTTCTAGTATCAAGTTCATGTGTGTAAATTTTATCAACAGCAGAAAGTTGACCGCATGTATCTGCACAATGTTTTAATCTTCCATCTTTAATAGATTTACGATTCCATGAATCAGCATAAACTTTATCCAAATGTCCTTGTGATAAAATTTCTTCTAGTGAATGCTGTTCAAGACTGAATTTTTCCCATCCATAATCGTTTACATGTTTGTGCAACTGAAGTGAAGATGGATCGGTTAGCATACTATTAAGAGTTAAACCTAAGTGACAACAAGGGATTACTCTACCAAAGGCATCAACAAATATTTCCTTAGTACCATCTGACCTTTTGGACTTACAATTGATTTTACAGTCGTCTTCAATTGTAAATGATTTATTGTTAATAACTGTTTCGTATATACTATTATACAATATATTGTACTCCAGTACAGCATTTTTATTTTCTTTAAGCCTTTTATATTCGTTGGGATCAAAATCAAATTTTAAAAATTCAGGGTCTATATGTCCGGAAGGATTTTCTAGATTTCTATTTTTAGGATTAGTTGGTGCCTCTATATAATACTCTAGCTTGCCTAATTTAGATAAGACTGGCATGTGTTTTGACATGTTATTATAATCAAAGCCCAGTGCTTTTTTAGGTACAAAAAATAAAAAACCAAGTGTCTTGCTCAATTCTAATGCTTGGTTAATTTGATGTTCGTTATGCTTGAATATTAAAAAATCCCACGATGCATGTGCGCCAGTATCTGTATATGCTTTAACATTTTCCATTAGGATCTTCCAATTTACATTCCTACGGTAAATGTGATTGGTATCTTCAAGGCCATCAATGCTAAATGTTATCATCCATGTTTGTGTTTTGATATTCTTATTAGGGTCGTGTTTGTTGTGTTTAGCAAACAAGTTGCCTAGTTTTGTCCACCAATCTGATCTACGCATACCACCGTTTGTGGTAACCATAACAGCAGTGTTGGTTGATACTTTGTCAATATATTCACAAATTTCCAATAAGTCTCTAGCAACACACGGGTCACCAGTAACCCCGCAAAACATTATTAATTCACACTGTTGAATAATATGGGGTGGAAAATATTTTTTAAATTTCTCAATGGTAATTTGATTTATGTCAAGATCTGGTCTGGATAATGGACTGTTTTTATAAAAACGAACACATTGAGGACATGCCGCATTACATGCGTTAGTAAGCTCAATGTGTATTTGTTTTAAATTTGTTGTATCCCAGAACATTTCTTTTCTTCTAATTCTTCTATTACAGTTGTAATTGTACTAGCAACATTCAATGCCGCTTGTTTGTTTAAGATCAATGAATGTTGATCTTCTCTATACCCATGTACTAAAATATCCCATGCAGCCTTAACACGACTAAATCCTTCTTTCCAGAAGGGCGTGGTAGTATTTACATAAAATGTCATTTCAACATCTTTTGTATCTTCATCTCCGTTCAGTTCAATCCACATGTGAACTTGATGATCTCCATCATGACAATCGCAGGCAATAGTGTATGTTTTACTATTGCCATAATCTGCATCAAACATTATACCTTTTGCAGGTGTCTGTGCTTTCATTGGGTCTCCACCAGTGTATCCTGTACCAAACATTATTTACCCCAACCATTAGACCAAATGTCAACGTGTAGTCTAGGGCTATAACGATAACCACGTGCTAATGCTTCATCGGCAATGTGACGTGTGTTTGAGAAGTATGCTTTGTCTGTTCCACCAACTGGCATTACATAAACTTGGCCACCAAAACCTGCCGCACGATATTCGCTAACAGCTTGGTCAACTTCTTTAAAGTCTAATATATTGTCAATTACAAATTTTAAATACACATGTCCAAGTGTTTGATACTCAACAACAACATCTGGCTTAACGGCATGTTCCCATAGTTCACCACTGGCACTTAGTTTGGGACTAACACTAAATGTAAGATAGTCTCGGTCTCTACCAAATCTAGTCCATTCTTCAAATAGATAGTCATGGAACTCATTATGCAAGTGTTGAGTACCATTTGTTTCAAATGTTAAGTTTTCTAAGTCTGCCATGCGAGGATTGCTTAACAATGTTGGGTACAATTGTTGCCAACCCAACAATGGCTCACCGCCTGTAATAACCAAGTGTACGTCATTACCATTTTCTTGTAGCCACTTATGGTTAGGAGTAAGAGCTAACATTGTATCAATACTCTGTTCAACTGTATAAGTTGGACTTAGGTGTTTAAATGCAGGGTGCCATGATGCATAACTATCGCAACCTGTTTGTGCTAGTGGCAAGTCATTGAATGTTTTATATAAGTGAACTTCTTTTCCAATGGTGTCTGGTTCAGTTGTTTTTTGCCCAGCCGGAAGACCAAAGCCAGGGCATTTAAAATTACAGCCAAAGGTACGAAAGAATACACTAGGTACTCCTACAAAACGACCTTCGCCTTGAGCAGAATAAAAAACTTCACTTACTTTAAATTCATTCATAGATACTAGACCACACTTTCAATTTTTCAATTTTAGCTTGTTTTGCGGCTTCCAGGCCTGCTTCTGTTACAATACCTTTTAATTTTAACAGATCTACCATGGCAAGTAAATCACCAATTTCACCTTCTAGGTGCTGTGCATTAGTTAGGGGTTTACCTGGCTTGATGTTATCCAAACCAAATCTATGACATTTGCTAACTGCTTGAATAACCTCAGCACATTCTTCGCTGAGGATGTTCATTACTTCATGTAACTTATCGTCCATTTTTCTTAAGTTCCTGTAACATAGCAGACCACATTGTGGCCCAGGGTCTCATTGATCTGTCAATGATAACCATCTGTTCGTTTTGAATTTCATTGTAAAAACTGTCTAAGCCAGCCATTGGGATACTAATATTGGCCTGTTTATCACCTTCTTCGTTTTTAATACTGATAATATTAAGCTTTTGAATCAGTTTAAGCAATGGCCAGTTTTCAGGCAAACATACTGAATACATTTGATATATTTGTCTATTACGTAATATGTCAACACCGTATCTTAGTAATCGTTCTGCATATCCTCGACGTCTTGCTGAATCTAATGTACTAATACCAAGTTCAGCAATATCACCGTCAATTGCTAAGTGTATTGCAGAACTTACAACGTCATCTGTTATATTGCTTCTAATACCATATAAGAAATCACCATCATCGATATTATCTGTGTATCCTTCAATTGAAGCATCAGATGGACTAAATCCAAATCTTAAATGCCTAGCAGTAGGATCTAAACTGACAAGGTGATTGTATAATTCTTCACGTGTAATTTTTTCTACAGCTGGCATTATACCTCCAAAACTAAATTGGGATTCCAGCCAGATATTTCACCAGCTGATTCATACCCACGTGGGTTACAAACAACTCTTGTTTCACCAATCATGTAATCAAATGTCTGATGCATGTGACCATGTGTCCACAATTTAATTTGAGGATGGTCCAATATAAACTCACTTAGATCACTGGCATAGCCACCATTCATTAGAGTGTCATTTTTATATTGCTCACCGATGCTTTGAAAACTAGGTGCATGGTGACCAACTACAACACACTTCATATCTTTATTGGCTTCGACAATATGTTTAATATATTCAAGAGTTTTACGATGTCGGTGCATGATATGTGCAGGACGTAGTTTTGTATATCCATGTTGGTCATTGCGGATAACACGAAAGTCGTTTATCATGTCTGTAATAGCATGTTGTGTAAGTGGGTCGCCTTTGTTTACATCAGTCCACAGTGTGCCACCAACAAATAGTACACCATTGATAAATTGTGCATCGCATTCTAAAAAGTGAATGTTGGGAAATTTACGACATTCTTCTCGTAAGTGGTCAACTCCACGATGGAACTCGCCATGATAAAATTCATGGTTGCCAGCAACATAAACCACTTGTGGGAATTGAAAACTACAACGCTTTAAGAAGTCGCGGAATAATTGAGCACGAGCTTGTCCAAATTTAAGATCTTTCAATTCAAGGTGACTGTACTTTGATTCTGGATGATCGTGTAGATCATTGATAACCATAATGTCACCAGATAAGATGAGGACGTCACAGTCCTCATCGTTTTTGATATTAATGTCAGAGAATTCTAAGTGCAAGTCGCTGACCAATTTGATTTTCATTTTGTTTTAGGATAGTTAGTCTACATTATAAACAAAAATTCAAACGAAGTCAATGCTATTTGGATAGATATTTACTTGGCGTTAAAACGAATTACGTCATTGATGTCAGAAATGGCCCTGACCAAATCAACATGTATTTTGCTCTTAATAATATCTGCTTCAAACGTTTTAACATCCTTAGGCAAGCATTTACCACCAAAACCCTTTAATCCGTCGTGACCCGGTACGTCCCAGTGAGTTGAACCTAATCGTCCTTCATTTGCTAATAAAACCTTAACAACGTCATACGATGCACCATTGTCATTGCACAACATTTCTAACTGATTGGCAAATATAACCTTCATTGCCAAGAATGTATTTGTGCTTAGTTTAGCAATCATTGCTTCAATTGGGTCAGTGATTGCTACAGTTCCTTGGTAGGCAGAAAAGTTATTAGCAAATTTTTCTGCATCATCGCCACCTATTACTACAATACTAGGATTAATTGCATCAGCTTCCCACGAAGCCTCTTTGATGTATTCTGGCCAAACAATTAAATGTTGGCCCAACTGCTCAACTATTGCCTTAACTGAACCAACACCAATGGTACTTCTTAATACAAAAGTTTTCTTAAAATCCTTGCCTAATGCAAAGTTAATTGCTTCGTCGACATTTTTTGTATTATTTTCTGGTAATGTCAAACTTTCATCTAATTCTGTGTTTACACAGATAATAACGTAGTCTGCTTCAATCCAATCAGCATCAGCGGCATGTATATCCTTTATTGGATCATTTAGCACAACTTCGAGTGTTGGGTTGTAATGTTTTAAAAATAACTCGGTGGCTTGTCCTACTGTACCAGCCCCTTGGATAATAATCTTACTCATTTTTATTCCTCTATTAAATGTCGTTTGTCAATAATATTCTTATATTTTTCAGCGGTCTCTAATTCTGGTTTGCGTTTGGTAATCACTGGCCACTTTTTTGCCAATCTGGCATTAATCTCAAGCCATGATTTATCAACCAAATCTTTATCAGCAACAATGGCATTGACCGGGCACTCTGTTACACATACTGCACAATCAATACATCCATCTGGATCAATTGCTAAAAAGTTTGGACCTTCTACAAAACAATCAACAGGGCAAACTTCAACACAATCAGTGTATTTGCATTTAACGCAAGCTTCAGTTACAACGTAAGTCATTTATATTTTCCAATTTGATTCAATGAATTCTTTATTATCAGGCTTATTGCCAGTTAGTCCTAACATGCCTCTATATGTCTGCCATGCTTCTTGTACCATTGGATCTGTGTGTCCACCTGTGGGCACTAAATCTGCCCATACCGCATCTTCTGGCATCATACTTCTATATATACCAAAGTTACGAGGCTGGTGTATCTTTCCTTCACGAAATAATACACTGGCTACACCTTGGCAATCTGATTCTTCTAATCCATACAAGTATGTGTCGCGATACATGTATTCATTTACAATACTAACCAACTGCTCTTGTGTTTCAAATCGTGTTCCTGCTACAATTACAATAACATCGTCAATGTCAACCTCACCATTGACAATATCTCGAATACAACGACCAAGGCTAAAACCAACTTTCATAGTATACTCCTGTTATTCATCGCTATCTGGGCCACCAAGTAATCGTTCCATTGCCTTGTACTCGTCGTACATTTCTTTTAGCATTGGATACTTTTCGTGCATTTCAAAGCTTGGCGTTAAGATGAGCAAACGCTTCTTAAGAGTTGCCATCATGTCACCTAACTCATCAATATCAATTTCGTGTTTGTTAGTTTTAATAATATTCTTACCGCCTTCGTTATTAATGGTAATCGAAGGCAGAGTAGTCGTCCATGTAGTACCACCGATGCCATTGCTGGTAAAATATGTGCCACTGCTTCCACCAGAACCTATTGATATACTACCTAGGTCAATGGTCATATCAGTAGAGTCAAATGCGCTGTTTAAATCAATGGTAGTTGTATCAACCTCTTGTGCAATAACACCAGTTTGTGTGGACATGTTGGTCTCGTCCCATTTGAACTCGACAGGATCTATAGTAGACAATACGTCTTTGAGTTTGTTCTTTGATTCATTATCCATGCTTCACCGTGGAGCAAAATCTTGCTGGAGTTTAATGTTATCAAAAAACTCTTTTTTGGTGCTTTGATCATCTTTAAAAGCACCTTTTAGTACAGTTGTCTGTGTAAGTGAACTATGTGCCATAATACCACGATTCTCACAGCATCCATGCACCGCTTGAATGTAAACACCAACATCATTTGCATCAGTTGCTTTCATGATTTCCCGAGCAATGTCATTAGCAAGTTCCTCCTGGAGAGTACCACGTCTTGCACACCACTGGGCAATGCGTGTGTACTTTGAGAGGCCAATGAGTTTCTGCGCGGCAATAATGCCAATATAAGCAACGCCAGTAACGGGTTGATGATGATGGCTACACATGCTACGAAGCTCACTGCGAACAACCAACATACCTTCGTAGCGGTCCTCCGAATCATTTGGAAATGCTGTACAATCTGGTCCTGGGTCATATCTACCTGCCATTACTTCATTAAAATACATCTTGGCCAGTCTACGTGCTGTACCTTTACTGTTTGGATCGTTTTCACGATCAATTAGTAGTGCATCTAGGACACCTTCAAATGCTTCTGTGGCTTCGTCAATAAGTTTTTCTTTATCGCCTTCCCACAAGTATTCGCTAATGTTGTCGCCTGCCCAAAAACGTTTGTTGTCACGTTGCATCTTGGCACGGATGTATCCGCCTAGGTAGCCTTCTGAGTAACCACCGTCACCTGACATTGCGTCCAGACCTGTTTCATTTTTATCTGTCAATTTGTTTTCTCCGAGTTAATGACGTGGATGTCATATTGTTTATTGTAGCAGATAGTTAGTCATTTAGCAACACTTCGCTTGGCCAACTTAGCATATAAAGCATCATGTCTTCAGCCTTTTTAAATTCAACTATGATAGTGATTTTAAAATCTGAAGCCAATGTTGATTCATCGTATGCTTTCATCTTACCTAACTTTCGCCAATTAAAATCGTAACCTTTGTAGTCTGTTGCGGTCCACCTGTTTTTACAGTTATCAATTAACCAACGTCTAATATCCTTTAACGTATTGATATGGACCGCAGTCTTAGCCACAAAGGTTTTATGTTTTGTTTGCGTTGGCATAGAATTCGCTCTTACGCAAATCATCCCAACCGCCAATTAGTTTACCATCAATGATAATTTGAGGAACCGTTCTGGCTGTTGGTACAGCTTCTAATAAATTTTCTTTTGTAAAACCATTTGTACCAATCTTGTGTTCAGTGTAGGTCATGTTTTTACTTTTGAACCAATTCTTGGCCATGTCGCAATAAGGACATTGTTCTTTACTATAAATTGTAATATCTGACATTATACATTATCTCCGTTAGTATCTTCTTGATTAGTTTGATATTTTTCTAAAGCAATCTTGTAAGCTTCTTCGGTTAATCCATGCCAGCCAATACATTTACCAGTGGGACTACGACCACATCCGCACTTGCCAAAGTCTTTGTCATTTTCTTTTACTCTTACTTGCATTTTATAGCAATCCTTGTTTAATTTTATTAATAATTGCTTTTGTAGATTCTGTAATAGGCATGTTTGGATAATTTTCCCTTAATAATCGTATATAGTTAAAATTGTACATTTTATTCTTACGACTATTGGCACGAGCAATAAGCTCTTGTACTGTAAGCTTTCTCATTATGCCTCAATATATCCAATGGGTAATCCATGTGCATCTGGAGCCACAGTGTAAATATGACCATTTGGTTCTTTTACAATGTATCCGCCTTGTTGTACAGTTTGTTCGCCCCAAGAAGTTTGAATAACTTTTCCAGCAAGACCCACGCTGTCTCCACTGATCATTTCAGTAGGAACTTTCTTAACAAAGAAAGGCACAACAGAGGCATCTAATCCAAGTTTGTCTAGTACAACTAAAGAAGGAACCTTGCTTCTTGCTTTGGCATCTGTTGGCAATTGACCAGTAAATTTTTCATACTTACTAGACACTGACTCAGGACTGGCAATATAAATGTCAGGGGCATTTTCGTTGCTGTTCCATTGAAATACTACATATCCATTTTCTTGGTATGCTTGACTATAACTTGTTTTATCTACCGCGCCTGCTAGGCCTGCAACTTTTTGTGTTGCTTCACTGCCAAACAATTTTTCAAGACCTGTAAAAGGAACCAAAGCCACTGGAGTATTCTTGATAAAACTCATTGGTGTTCCTTTAGCATATAATTGTGTTAACTCTTGTTGAGTTATTGCTTGTTCGTTTAATGTTAATTCATTTATTTTCATTTTGTTCCTTTATTAATTCTGCCTCGTAGACTCTACGTCTTAATCCACTTGAACTAAAGCTATGGTCTCTACCGTTAAAGTAAAGTTCTATGCCTCGCTTGTGACATATTTCTCTGCCAGTAAATTCTTTGCCTTCATATTCAACGCCTAAGATGCGAACGTCAATTGGAAGTGTTAGCAGTAGGTCCTCAAGGTCTTTTTCGGTATTGTAAACCCAAATTTCATCAACGTATTTACTGCCGTCGAGTTGAATCTGTCTTTCTACGATACTTTGTACAGGTTTGTTTTTATTGGCTCTATCTACACTGGGGTCATTTTGTAAACCAATGATAAGATGATCGCATTGTGTTTTAGCCTCCTGAAGCATTGCTACATGGCCAGCATGTAGCAAGTCAAAGGTACTACAAGTAAAACCTACTCGTCTATTGCTTTTCAATTTCCACCCCAAAATGTTTGTATAATTCTTTTGGACGATCTGTAAACTTAGCGCACTCGTTAACAATACGCTTGATCAAATCGTCTATGTCTTTAACATTTACCCAACGACCACTGGTATCAGTTGGAATTTCACTAATTAGCTTATTAATCATTGTCTATTTAAATATTCTTCTGAGTTGTACCAAGCCCAAGCAGTGCGAACAATATTTTCAATGTTGCTTGCTTCAATGCTCCAATTTGTTTCTTTTTTAAATCGTCTGGCATTAGCAACTAACATTGCTGGATCACCAGGACGTTTAGGACCTTCGTGTGTTAACACCATCCTACCAGTAATTTTTTCAACTGCTGTGATGATTTCTTTAATACTAGTTCCTTTGCCAGACCCTAAATTAAATTCAACGCTTGTACCCTTACTCATTGTTTCCGCATGCAATGTTGACAAGTAATGTGCATTGGCAATATCTTCCACATGAAGGTAATCGCGAATGCATGTACCATCAGGAGTATCATAGTCTGTACCATTAAGTGTAAACACACCTTTATGTACAATAGTTTCCATAATACGGGCAATCAGGTGCGTAGCATTTTTAACTTGACCTTGTCTTGTTTTGGCGTCGGCGCCACATGCATTAAAATAACGCAAGGCAATTGTTTTAAATCCATAACTCTTAGCACAATCTCGCAATACCTGTTCGGCCATTAGCTTACTGTTACCATATGGACTAATGGGTTTTAGAACACTGTTCTCATCGACACTGGTGGTTATAGGTTCTCCATATACTGCGGCACTTGACGAAAACACTACAGTTTTTTTCCAACCGCGTTTAGCAAGCAAGCCAAGCATCTTAGCAGTATTGCCAACATTGTTTGTAAAGTAAGGACCTGGATCAGTTAAACTAGGTCCTACTAAACTAGTACCAGCAATATGAATCAGTGCGCTGGGATTTTTACTAATGATTGCGTTGATAAAAATTGCATTGGTAAAATCACCTGGTATAAAAATGTCAGCATATTTTCTTACCCAACTACCATTTGCACCAGAATCAACGCCAATTACATTGTATCCTAGATCTTTAAAACGTAAAACTGTCTGGCCACCAATGTAACCAGAACATCCAGTTATAGCTACCCATTTTTCCATTAGTACTTTGCTCCTGCTACATGATCACGATATCTGTTACCTGAGCGATTCCATTGCTCGCCTTTGCCTTCCATGATATCCAAGATGCGATCGATTGTACCATTATTCCAATCACTGATCTGACCTTGTTTAACGTGAACACCTGCTAGTTGAATACGAAGCTTGTTAATAGCATCGTCTAGGCTCCAAGGAACATATAACCTTGTATGATCATTTGCAAATGTTTCCGGGAAACTACGATAAGCAGGATATAAAACATTACAGCCTAATGCGTCTGCTTCACTTACTGTATTTGAAACCCAGTCTTGTAAAGCACAGTTAAAAAGCACACGAGAATCATTAACAATATGATAGTACTCATTTTTAGGCAAATCCTCATAAATCTTTAACTTGTTCTCAGATGCCATCTTGTAAGCACGTTCCAGGTATTTAGGATTATTGCTACGTAACGGTCCACCACTCAATACAGCAAACTCTACAGGATAGCCAGGCCATTGACGATGCCACTCATTAATTAAGTCCATAAAGAAGTCCGGTTGCTTCTCTTGGTCAAACCTTGCGGCAAAGATTACACGATGTGCTCGTTCTGAGAAAGATTTAATTTTATTGCTAACACGACCTTGCACTTCTTCTTTACCAAATGCCAAACCGCTAATGTTATAGATAGGAGCAGTCCAGTTAGCAATACGCATATGAGCCACCATCTCTTCATTTGTGGCAAGTACACCTGTTGCAAACTCATTAACCATTGCTTCATATGTACTCATCCACTTGCTCATGCCCCATACGTGAACAAAGTCATCTGGGTCAATGGCTTGTGCTAAACAACGAACATAGATACGTGGACGCAAGTTATCAGGCACTTGGTCTAAGATGTAAGGTAAGCTTTCAATGCCAGGTTGGAACATGTCCTCAAAGTAGACGACATCCTCGCTGGTAACATCGCCGCGTCGCATCATCTGTACCAAGTTCATCATTTGACTCATACCAAAGTAACTGCGACCATGTGCGTCTAACACTTGTCCTACAGAGATTGCTTTTGTATTGTCAATTGTGTTACCTGGCACTATAACATAATTGATACCACGGCGCTTGAATACCGCTTCATTCCATTGCTGGAGTTGGAGGGTATACCGACCTTCATAGGGCTCAAGTCCCATATAAAAGAGCCTACGCATTATTGTACCCTACGACTTGGAATACAGCAAGAACCATCCTCTGTATGTTCAGTTTCGCGGCACCATGCACTCTTATACAATCCAACGTGTATCTTAAGTGCTTTGCTAGCACGATCAGCTGATGGTTGAATGTTGATAGTATATGTAAAACTACTATCACCTGACGCTTCATGATAACGCATTTCGGGTGTATCAATTGTGTAACCATAAATCATACGGCCGCGAACTAGGTCGCTAAGGTATTGATTATAAAAATCTAAAGGCAAGTGCCCAAGATCCTTAGTAAGGACATTATCATACAACTCACTAATTTTTAGTAAGTCAAACTTAATATGGTTGATATTAAGATTTGAACGTCGTTGCTGATAGTGATACTGGTTATCACGATTGTTGTTGAACTTAACGTGGTTTTTGATTGTTGGTTGGTTTTCCATAATTTTTCCTTTAAAGTTTATATTAGATATTGTTTGGGAATTTGATGAAGCAGCCATTCTCGCCATCTTCACTTACTTCAATCCAAACCTCTCGGCCTGGATGTTGTTGATTAATTACACCATTAAGTTCACGTGCAATCATCTCACAGCTCTTGAAATCAAGTTTTAGGGTAGAGCCTTGACCATTATACAATGATTCTAGCCAACGCTTAAACTGAATAAATTCTATGTCTCTATCGTCATGGAATACTGAAATCCAAACTTTAAAATGAAAAATATGTCGATGAGGATGACCCAAGAAGCTTACGTCATACTCATCACCTGTTGCTAACTTTGGATCCGAACTTGCGATCGGATAACAATGAATTCCTTCTTTACGGAAGGTAACCCAAATCATGTCTGTAGACATGTTGCTCCTTTATAGAGAGTTGATTAATCGATGTAGTTATTGGCTTTTAAGTAAACCCACATCTTCCAATCAATTGCCTTGGCAATTTCGATTAGCTTTTCTAGTTTTACATTTGCCTCAACTAAACTTTCGTTTAGTACATCTGTAGAGGTGCCAGCTTCGGCAGCCTTATCTAGGATCTTTGATGGGGTAGGTTTCTTGTCAGTCATAAAAATTTCCTCTTTTTAAAAATGTCAACATTTAGTTGTCAACAGGGTTATCGCCAGTATAGGCAATCCAAGGTGTAAATGTCTTTCTATCCAATAAATCATGTAAAGAATGACACCATACTCCAGGATTTGTTTGATTAAAACCTTTGTCGTCGATCTTAATCGTTGTATTGTAGTTAAGCAATTTGGTATATGGTAGTTTGACCGAAATCATAGGAATAACACGATTATCCTCGCTCATTGAGCTTTCTAAAAAGCCTTCAATTTGGTCTGCTGTAAAGTCCACAGTAATGTAATCTAGGTAAACATCTTCCAACAAGCCTTGTACCATGTTATCCCACTGGCTCCACGTATAGTGATCATCGTTAGCAATGCCATGTAGACTCATGTTAGCACCGAGATAGATATGCTTAATTTCTTTTTTGATTGCAATTTCTAAAATAGTATTAACAGGATGTACACCTACTACAAACAGAGTTTTCATTCCTTTAGCAGGAGAGTTTTCAACTTCTACCCCTGTAAAAAAATCTGGTGCAATGCGATCAATAGACATTATTCATCCAATTCGTGTTCTAGAGCCATTAACTTTTCATCATCCAAACTTGCCATATCTTCTTCGTCAGGAACTTCCTCGGCAGTATCAAAAATGTCTTTGCTCTTTGCGGCTTTTGCGGCTTCAATGCCACCAAAGCTAATAGAGTTAAGGAATGTTGTGTTATCAACTATCATTTGACGAGCATCTGCTATATTAGTAGTTGGATCAAATAGTACTTCTACAAAGTTGTTAAAGTAAATGATGTCGTTTGGAATAAACTCGCTTAGTTGAGGAGCCTTCTTGCCAAAACCTGTTGCATCTTTATAGCTAACACCTTCATTACGCACATATTCAACATCTGCCAATCTTAATGTTTCTTGTACTGCTTGTATATGATTATACACGTTATGTGCCATGATGAGCAAGTAAGACATGGTATCCCAACTGGTCTTTCCTACCTTACCAATTTTGTTAGCATCATTGGGACCAAGATAGCAAATGTCACCTGCCACCAAGCGTTCCATAATAGGACCCTGGTGTGGCATTGCCATAGTAGAACCTTTGAGTCTCTTATCATCAATACTCTTGCCCATAGAATATGTTAGCTTCTGCGGAGTAAAGTAGTTGTAATTGTAACTCAATGCATAGCCGCCAGCCGCAACAAACGGACTTGCCGCATCAAAACTAATGTTAATGTTAGGATTGTAATGCTTTTGTAATTGACGCTTGATAGAAGTCAAGTAACAGGCCCACTTCAAACGACCAATACCTAAGAAGTGTATCCAATCTTTGTCAGCAATTAGGCCATCTTCAATTAAGTCAAGCATGCGGTTTAATACACTAGGCATGTGCTTCATATTAATACCAGCAAACGCCCAGCCTTCGAGTGTGCGATCTTCTGTATAGCCCATTTCAGCAACACTAGACTTCTTGCTGAAATGTTTAATGGTGTCATACCATAGTTTAGAGTTATCTGGTGTACTACCTGAGATAACATTCAAGAACTTGGTAGCACCTGGTACACGATGTTTCATAAAGTAATGAAGATTGTGTACTGAAATATCTAGAGTGTCTTCAAACTTAGTAAGTCCAGTCTTGGCACTTAGAGGAGGTACTGCGGCAAACGCAGGAACGTCGAGTGTCATGGACCAATCTGAGGTGTGTTCTAAGTAGCGCAAGATTTCCTCACGGAACTTATCGCCTTCTGCACCTTTAATGTTTGCCCAATCCATCTTAATAACACCAGTTGCTAATTGGAAACCAGAGCTATCACCAACAATGATTGTTTTACTACGATCACGTTTGTGAATCATTGGCTCTTTATCATCACACCGTGTTAAGTTGCGATCGGCATGACCTGCTGAGTATAATGCAACACCATAGTGGTAGTATGAATCCTTTGGCTTTAGAAAGTTTACACCTTCTAAACCATGTTCAAATCCGGCTGGCACCCTACCTTCAGGGACAAATGTAGGGTCACTGGCAACTTTACCAAGTTGTTTAGTATAAAAGCCACTAATGGCTGGCAAGTAGAAGGCATAATTGCCTTCCATTGCTCGTTTAGTTAAGTCAATTGTCATTGTTGTGCAATTACAAGGTATTCGTAAGCGATAATGCCACTGTCAAACTCAACTTTGGCAACCTTTTCACTGATGCTTAACACTGGCGTACCCTGGCTGGCTGTTTTAAGAGCAAGCAACAGGCTTTGTATAGGAAGTGTTACTGGACGCTTTAGTACTTGTGTTGTATCAGCAAAAACAAATTTACCACTGTGGCCACCACCTACACTACCACCAAATGTAAACATTAACTTGCCATTGTCGGTGCTAACAACCAAATTAGGGTCAATGCTAGCATACAAACCTGCACGTTGGCTAAGTTCACTAATCTTATTTGCCGCAGGCTTTACAACCACATCCCATGTTGTGCCTTTAAAACTGCGACTCTTAGTTTTCATCAAGTTAGTTGGTGTTAAACGATATTCATCTTTATTACCATCTTTATTTGAGAAAACCAAACGATCAATTTCACTCTTGTTGTTATTTCCTGTACCAACGGCACTTTCTTCACTGCGATACAAATTGCTTAGACCAACAAGGAATCCCAAGTTAAGCATACCAAATTTTTCTGGCAATGTATCAACTTTGACCTTGCTATTGGCAAGAACTGTAAGTGTTGAATCTTCTGGATAAGCTGTGAACTTTGTGGTATCAGCTTCTTGTTCAACAAGAATCTCTTCAAAGGTTCCTAGACTAGCGATGTTTTTTGCTACATCAAGCACAATATCTTTTAACATTGTAATGGTTCTCCTATATGTTTAGATTATAATTAGATTTAGGCATGAAGTCAAGACTAGGTTTACCATTTTAGGCAAACAAGTCATCGATAAATCCCCGGTCTTTACTTTGGTTCAAATCCCAATTCAATACACCGAGCAAGTTTTCAATCTTACTGTCAATGATAGTTTCCTCCATTGCCAGATGATCAAAAGGCAGTTGTTTAAACCAATCTGGGAGGTTCATCTCGTCAATTGGATAAGCAATACTGTTAATTTGCATTGGATTGCTTCGTAGTTTACACACAATGGCCTTTTGACCATCTGTAATGTCCATACTACGTCTATCACCAAACGCTTCTTTAATACGATTCCAGTTAATGGCTGCCATTGCGTGTCCTACTCCACATTTACCTGTTTTGACATAAACATCTGTATGCTTAGTTAGATTATTAACACGCTTAGGTGTGCCCTTTTCCCAGCCCGGGCGGCTCTTAAACTCCTCACGGAACTGTTTAACACGAGCCATAACCTCTTGTTCACTCTTACCTTCTAGTGTCATAGTAAGTGCTTCTTCCAAAAACTTTTGCATGAACTCTGGAGTATCGGCTCGCTTCATGTCAAGGCCCATGGCCTTGAGCTCACCAGTAGAACCATCTTTATCTTTGCGTTTGCCTTCCTTATCATAGATAAGAACAGCATAACGCTTCTTGGTCATGTAGATACCTTTGGATGCAACTACTTCTCGACCAGCTTTGATAATCTCACCTTGACTAGTTGGAGCATTGAACGCAGAGTTCATAAAGGAAGGGAATGTGCTATTAACCTGCTCACTGATGGCATCATACAACTCGATTATTTTATCACGGCTCCAATCAATTTCACCGCGTTCGATTTGTTCTTTAAAGACAGGATATGCACTGAAGTAAACAGAGTCAGTATCACCATAGATAATGGCCTTGCCCATGTGATCCTTCTCACCTGTTAAGCAATCGTTTACACTTCCTGCCATGTGTCTAGCAACAAGACGTCCGCATAGTGTAGTTGACTGTCCTAGTCTTTGGTCAAAGAATCGACTACCTGCGTTCAACAACGCACCATACGCAGAGTTCAAGTTAATCTTTTTAACCAATTGCCGCTTGTCCCAGAAATCAAACATGTCTGTGCCGTATGCTTCTTTGGCCTTTGTTTGTAGTTCTTTACGTTCAGCATACCAGCGTTCGAGTAGACCCGGGATAACACCTTTTGTATCATACTTGAAGATTGTACCATTGCCGCTGATCATTAATGGTTGACCACCATGAAACACATAGTCATAAACTTCTGCACTACTCATTTCTGTACTTGTACCATCTGACCAGTCAACAACTTCTGATGTACCAATTTCACGATTCATCACAGACTCGTACTCAAAGCAGGCAAACTTGCCCTCCCAAAATTCAGCAATGCCCTTGCCTGCTTCTTTGAATTCTCGTATGCCTTCGTTAGTTCTTGTTTGTCTAACTTGCCCAACAATGGTTTCTGGACTCATATTCAACGCACGGATCAGCGATGGATATAGACTGTTAATATCCATGGAGCCAATCCATTCGTGCATACCTTGTTTAGGTACAGCAACATACGCACCTGCCGCGGCATTGTCCTCTCCATCATTCCTGCGTGGACGATCCGGAACCACCATACCCAGCCTATGTGCTTCATTGATAACAGCCTGGTCAGTAACTGCTACTGCACCTAGTGTGGCACGTAGTCCAACGGTATTAGCATGACTAATTAGATTGGTAAGCTCAATGAACTTTAGTTTGTCGTCGAGTTTCTTAAGCAGTATAACGTCTTGCCTGTTATAGGCAATAAACTTTTCCCAGTCATTGTTGTATAACTGATCCAATGTACCTTCATACGGAATCTTGTTTTCTCCTAACTCATATTCACCAATTGCATCAAGTCGATATGTGTGCATCTCGTGGTAGTTGTACTTGCGATACAGTTCAAGATAGTCGAGGTGAACACGGCCTAATGGATCATATGTTTCCAGCGTCTTGCCATACTTTTCAAACTCACGCTTCTTAGGATACTGGTCCCACAAACAAATCCTGCGTGTCTGATCTTTACCTAATATTCTCACAATACGATTAGTAGTATAAGGAATATCAAAGCCCTCTGAGTTCCATCCACTTAGTACATCTGCATCTTCAATTAGATCCAGCCACATCTCGAGCATTTCTTTTTCAGTTTCACAAAGAATTGTATCATCAAATTTAGATACAATGTCCTTGGCAACTTCATCAGTCATGGAATCTGGTTTGAGAACCAATGTGATAGTTCTGTCTATCCACTGCAAGTGTGTGGTAATAGCAGTGATGTAATTAAAAGGATCATCTGGCGGCGCAAAGCCTTTTACCTTGTCGTATGATACCTCAATGTCAAAAAATGCTACATGAAGTTTAGGAGCATCCTGGCCACCATAAGTTTCTTCCAAACAACGATTAAGCGGCTTGTAGTCGCTTTCGCACAGTCGCTTGTTGCTGTGTATTCTACGTTCTTTGTCAAAGGCAGCGGCATTGCTTAACAATACACGGCTTACTCTATCCCCGGCAATGTTAGTGAACTTGCCTTTACTGTCTGGATAGTACAAGACATACTTTGCAGGATACTCTTTAAGTACCCTCTTGCCATCAACACGTTCTACAACGTGTATGATTTCTTTTTTCTTATCGTGATATGCATCAACAAACATGTATTATGTATTTCTCTTTAGTAGAAGTGTCTAGCCAGGGCATCACGCAACTTTTCTGGGTCAACTTCAATTTCAAGTTCTTTAAGTGTATTGGACATTACAACCTCCAAGTCATCAAAACGATAGATAGAGTTGTGTAGGCCCAAGTAACCAGCATGTTGAGCGGCTGCATAAGCTTCTGGTCCCCAACCAAAAGTATTATATAATATACCTCGGTAGCTACGACGATCATCAAGCTCGCCTTTGCATATCTTTTCAACAATGGCACAGAAGGCCCATAGTTGTTCTTCTGGTTCAAGACCGGAATAGTAAGAATTGGCCATTTGTTGCCAATTGTCAGCAGCCTTGGCTAACTCCCTGCCAGACTCATGTAATGCATCCATCACTTCTTGTTTTTTGATTTCGTCCATTTTTATGACCACCTTAATATAAACATTATAGCATCATCTTTGTTTTTAAACAACCATTGGCCCTTTAACAGTTTGTAGTCGTCAGTGGCATTCAAATGAATCCATTCTGCTGTTTGACTATACCATTGTTCATAACTGCCAGACATCATTCCGATAGGTGGAAACGCAGGATTGATTTTGGTCTCAGTCCAACCTTCATCTTTGAGTACAGAAATCATCATATCATCTAATAGTTCTTTGTCTATATCCTTAGCCATTTTTTCTGCTAAGGATTGTGCTATATCATCTTCTAAGCTCATGGCCACCTCAGATTGTATATCATTAGGAATTGATCTGCATCACTTTTGCTGGAAAATTGCCAAATATCATAGCCGATGCGTCTAGCCTGCGAGTTTTCATTGATCCATTCTAATACTTCATCAACACTGGCCTTTTCTTCTTCCTCTGTACTAAATGAATTTCGAAAAGGATAAACATCATCAAACCTAACAGTATAACCCCAGTCTGTTCTATGTATGTAAAATGGCTCAAGTCGCATTACTGTATATTACCTCCAAATCGTAACTTGGTCATGATGGCATCTTCTTTTTTCTGGAAGCTTATTTGCGTTATAGTATCCCATGCACTACCACTAACATCACTTACGTCAGCCGAGTGCATGATCCATAAGTCACGATCGCCGTGATACATTTTAAAGTAGTCATGTTCGGCCTGGGTGGTCATTAGTACTGGTGCAATGTTTTCGCACAGCCATTCGTATACATCTTCTTCAACTACATCGCCAATAAACAAATCGTAGTTTAACCACTTAGACATCAAAGTTCAACATAAAGTATGCTGCCTCATCTTTGTCTTTGATGTATACAGTGACCATTGGATTTCCTGAATTGAATCGAGGAGTACAATCTGCAGTGGGGCAATGCTGTTGCATCCATTCGACAAATTCGTAATGATTATTACAGTAGACCCAACAATGCCAACCTACTATGTTTTCATTAAATTCATGTTCTGGTTTGTTTTTTTTACGTAAGAACTCTGGTACATGTTGCCAACCATCTTCGTGACGCCAATGATGTACACTGACCTGTTGTTCCATATTATAACCACATTTTAATTAAAGCAATTGAATCGATAGTAACCAATAGCAGGTAGTTTGCAAGCATGCCAACACTGCCACGAGTTTTTGCCGCCCACGCAAAAATAGCACATTGTAAAATGAATAGTGGATAGAGAATTAAAAAGGGTGGAGTTGGTACCGTAAGCATCATTGTAAACGCACAGCCAATGCTTAAAAACCAAGCAAGGATCTCCAGCACACAGCGAACAGGATTTTCTTGCCAATCCTCTTTTATATAATCACCGATACTGAGTAATAAAGATTTCATTTAGATAACTTTGATAACATATCTTGTTCAGCATGCTCTCGCCATTCTTTGAGCCATGGACTTTGATCACAGGCTCTTACATGAGACATTACACGCTCTCGCCCAGCACCTTCCATTGCTTCACCTATGAAGAACCTAAGTACCACACTTCCGTGGTACTTAATCTCTACACACATTGGATTATCTTTGGCATTGCTCCAAGTGTATTCTTCGTACATTGATTAGACTTTGTTTTTAGTAACAATTAGAATTTCTTCTACGGCTTCTAGGTCAGTTTGGTCCTTATCAAAGTCGCCCTTGAATGCCTTGGTAATGGCTTTGTTAAGTACAGCGGCCTTAATTTCCATTTCTTCAGCAATTGCCGCGACTGTTTCTTTTAGGCCCACATTAAGGTCGTCAATTTCACGTTTAACTTGTACGCCTTCTTGAATAACTTTTGTCAGCTTGGCAATTTGTTCTGGTGTAAAGCTCATTGTTTCTCCTATTAGTTGAAAATTACAATGCTAATTGTACAAGATTAAAATTTGGAATACAAGCGATGATCTGTCCGTTCAATGTCCGTTTCGACACACTCACTACCGTATTGTATTTCAATAATTTGGCATGGGCCATTATACGGATTGCTGATACGATGCCATTGGTCAGCTTTTACAAATTTGTTTTTGTGAAGTGTTAAAACCTCTGGTGATATGCCATAAGTGTTAATCTGTATTTCCCCGTACACATCGCACATGCCACTAACCACATGCCAATATTCATTTCGGTACTTGTGTTTTTGCATACTCAGTGCTTGTCCCGGATTAACAGTAAGCTCTTTAACTTTGGTAGCACCAGAAAATCTCTGTTTATCATATAGAACACGGTAGTGTCCCCAAGGACGTTCAACCTTAGGTGATTTCCATTCTTCTAAGATCCACGAACTTGAATTTAGTTTAGTTTCGCCGCCAACTTCAAACTTAAAGATAACATTGCTAATACCCATCTCTGGAATGTTAACAGCAGTGCGGTCCCCTCCATTGGCAAAAATAATTTGGTCATTGGGAAATAACATTTTTACATTTTGAATGGCCTCTTTGGCACTGCCATCATTATCGTCGAACAGCACAACGCCATCAACCATCTTTAAACTTTCAACAATGCAAACACGCTCAGTGATAGGCATAAATGCACGGCCTTTTTTGCGTTCTAGCCACGAGTCGCTGTTGAGGCCAACAATGAGTTTGTCACCCAGGGCCTTGGCCGCTTGAAAGTAGGCTATGTGTCCGCTGTGCAGTGGATCAAACCCACCTGTTACTAAAACTATATTCATTTTTTCCTTGGATTTCCGTAATGTATAACTGTCATGCCTGTCATGTCAGGTAGTGTACGCCACGGATCAACAATGATACTTCCTGTAGGAATATTGCAGTAAAACGATTCAGGTTGTACTTCAACTCCAGTGCCATAGTATGTAATACTTGCATTGTGTGCCATGAGAAAGATACTTGGCACTTCAGGTTGATGTAAATCGCCTGTTAATGGATCTGCATATTTAAATTCAATTCCTGCCGCTGTTATAAAATGTGCTACAAGTTCTGAATATGAACCAATGGTATATTCAACGTAGGGCTTGTATGCACGACCGTGAATAACAATCGGCATTTTGGTCTCGTGGTGTAATTCTATTAGACGCTGTGCCATGTTCATGGCCTGCATGTCTCTACTGTGCATTATAGCATGAAATAAATCATACCCCAAGTCTAATTTGTCCGCAAGGTATCGTAGTGCAATGTTATCACGTGGATGGCAAGCACCAGCATCACCCATACCTGCTGTCAAGTATCGTGGTCCTGTGATGCGTTGAGTAGCGGCTTTAAGGGCATCAGTGACAACATCAACATTGATATTGCCATTGGCTTCTGCTACGTCTTGAATCATGTTAACAAGGCCAATTTTGGCACTGATAAATGTGTTGTAGAAAATTTTAATTGCTTCTGCTTCGTCCCATGTGCCTACATTGATCTGTGGACTGTTAGCCATGAGTGGTTTGTAAAAATCAATCAACAACTTGGCATCACCAGTTGTGGTACCATCCTCTGTGCCAATGATTAGACACTCTGGATTAACCATGTCCCATTTGACACTGCCCATGGCAATTAGGTAAGGATTGTAAATGAATCGTGCGTTGGTGATTAGTGGCTGTAAATGTTCTCTTACTGTTCCGGGCAATACTGTACTAATAAGAACAACCAATTGATTTTTGTTTACATGTGGGTTTATATCACGTAGGACTTGTTGAACAATACTGTAATCAAAGTCCTTTGCTGGCAGTTCGGCAATGGGTGCTGAGCCGCTGTATGCTGGATCATGGGGTGTGGGTACAGCAACAAATATTAAGTCTCTACCTTCTACAGCCGCTTGGATAGAACTCTTAATGGCCACAGTCATTGTAGGTTCTACAATGGTTACATCGTATCCACATACATCATAATGCTCTGCCATTACTTCGGCACAGGGTAAACCTAGTTTACCCAAACCAATCATTGATACTTTCATGTTGTCTTTCTTTAAAGATGTACTTATGTTGTCCAATACCGTTCGATTGACTCAGCTACATCAATGCTTATCAATTTATTAACTTTATCCGGATTGGTAATTATTTGCTTGTTGTGTTCTAATGCAGGCCTACATTTTTCAAGTAGTTTTTGAAATTCCAAATCAGACAAATTGACAATTCCTTTTAATGTTTTAACCAATGCTAAAGATCTTTCAATTGGATCTAACATTAAATCATATTCTTCATTGATCCAAGGACTAAATGTTCGAAAGCCAAGATTTCTTAAACTTTGCAGATAAAACGGACTTGCTATTACCAAAAAGATCTGTCCAAGCAACATTGGTTTCCAAATTTTCTCACTGAGGAACGTTGCCGCTGAAAAAAATAAAGTTTCACTGACTACATTAATTGGATGCTTTGCATAAAACTCCTCATTGAGATTTAGTGCATAATTTATACCAAAATCATCTGTATCTGCTATAAGTGGTAATTGGCTATACAGACTTTGAAAATTTGGCTCTAGGCTGTCTATTAGGCCATTGAACCTATTTTTTAATAACATCCATTGGTGTTGTATATCAAAGTCTTCGGGTTTCCATATTACTTCAGGTTCCGAAAATTCTTTTGGCATACTCACTGCACCAGCTTTAATTATTTTACTTCTTTCTAATAAGGTTGTCAAGAGTATCCTGTGTTGCCAAGGCCTACGATTTAAACTCATGTATCGTTTAGTGCCAGGAGTCCATCTTGCCATTGGCAGATCAGAACTTTGATTAATTTTTCTATCTCGAGTTACCCAGTTTGTAAAAAATCCGTACCAAACTGTTTTCATATTATGCGAAATAGAATTTATTATACACCATTCATTGTACAGTTCTGATACATTACAACTACTGCTAACAAATAAAATACGATCTACTAAATTGTTATTTTCAATCCATCTCCACAGGTCTGGAAATACTTCAGTTGTAAATCCTTCTTCACAGTAATCTAAAACTATTTGACAGTTTGTATCATTCCATGCCTGTAGTCTATTTAGATCAGAAAAAAACCAATCCTTGATAAATTTCAATTTGTTAGTATGCCACCCGCCATGTAATCCAATTATAACTACATTCCTTTCTCCGGCCTTATAATTTACAAAAGTATCAAGTCTGACGGGTGATTGAAAATATTTAAAAATAGCAGAATCTAATTGTGGGTGCCCTGTAAATTGTTGATTCTCTGCATCTGGGGCATTGATGTTTTGGAACAAATAATGATTCCAAATATTGTCAGCAGAAAGATCATTGGCTACCCAATCGCCATAAAAGGTTATCATGCTGGTACTTATGGCCGTAGAAAAACCCAAGCTTGCCAGGATGATCAGTCTGCAGAGGCTTGGGCCGTGTTATGTTTATTTATTTGCTATTGAAACGCTGTAGTCTTCGACTGCTGAACCAAACGACCAAGGAACATACTTCCCAGACGCAAATTCAGGACTGCTACCAGTTTTTTGTACCAAACGGGCAGTTCTTTCATTTAAACGAGTAACATAGTAAGTCGCGCCGCCACTGTCTGTTGCAATCAAAGTCATTTGACCTGCGGCTGGTGTATCGGCAACTAGTTTACAAATGCCAACGCCGTCTGCTGTACGAACTTTGTAACTACGATCGTTCCATTGACCAATGATATCACCAATCTTGGCACTGGAACCGCCTGGAACGTATGCCAAGAAGTCTAAAGCATTTTGTTGCGAACCAGTTACTGTTGCTGTAACTGTGCCCGAACCTGTTGATACTGTAACTGCCGGAGCACTACGATATCCAGAACCCGTGTTTGTCATTTCAACACCGCTTAATTCATGAGTGATAGTTAATGTAGCACCTGTGCCGCCTGCTGGTGTAGCTGTTGTTGCTTTGGCACCACCAGCAATGGCTGTATAATTACCTTGATCAGCAACAGCAACTCTAGCAACACCCCAAGCAGTGATGTTAACTTCTAGGCCTTGACCGTTACTGTCAAAACCGGCTGCTGTTTGTACACGAGTAAAACCGCCTGCATCTGTGGCAGCTGGTAATGCACCGGTTGTCAGTACACCACCATCAACAAGTTCAACTGCTGTGGCAACACCGGAGTTAGAAGCCGTGACTCTAACACGCATTGCAGTTGGCCAGTTATTGTTATTGAATGCAAATACGTCACCTACATCGTTGGCTGAGCCACCGTTTTTCAATGTGATACCTACTACTTTTAGACCTGTTACTGTCCATGTGGCATAACGACCAGTATCGCCTGCTACAATGTTTACTGCTAGTGTATCATTTAAATTATAACCAGTACCAGCGGCTGTAGCAACCGCTGATATAGCATGAGCATGAACTGTACCAGTGGCACGAACACCAGTTGGAATTTCTGGTGCGGCAAATGTCACTGTTGGCAAACCTGATGTGTATGTACCAGCCGAACCAATAGCAACACCACTTACGCCTTCACCGCCAATTTTATTATCCCCGGAACTTGTTGTTCCTGAGTTTGTGTTTCCAAAAAACTTACTTTTAATAGGACGTCCCATTTTCTTTCTCCTTATTAAGATTATACTTTCACTGATACATTTAGTACCGCGCCACTTTCATTCCACTTGACTCTTGAACCGGTGGCAAATTGATGCGAGCTACCAGTTTTACGAGTTACAATAGCCAGCCGTTCAAATAACCTGGTAACATAATATGTGTTACCAGTTGAGTCTGTAGCAACAATATTCATTTCGCTTGCACCTGGCGCAGACGCTACCAGTTTACATTGACCAGTACCGTCAGCATTTGTAACACGGAAGCTACGATCGTTCCATACTTTCATGGCCGAAACTGCCTTGGCAGTTGATGCTCCTTTTACTCTAGCAGTAATTGTAGAACCGCCACCAGTTGTGCCACCACCAAATGTAGCTGTTCCGCTTGCTGAACTGGTAATTGAGCCACTGATCCAACAAACAGGAGTATATAAGCCGTTACCTCGATCTGTATAACCTATAGCAACGATTGTTTTACCTGCAGACATGTTGGCGCTAGAAACATTCTTTCCAATTAAACCTGCAACAGTAGTTCCTAACGAAGTAGCCAAAGCGTCAATTAGTGTATTGCAATCAGCAATGGATCCATTTGGACCCCAATAAAACATACCACCACTTGGAGTGCCAGCGACAGTGGTAGAACCAGGATATGGTGAAACACTATATTCACCAGTTATTGGCCTTGTTGTGCTTGGTACACTAACACTAGCACCTAAGTTGTCACTGGGTACATTGCATAATTTTATAATTTTACTCATGCTAAATCCTTTATTCGCCTTCTTCTTCGAAGATGCTGTGTAATACTTCTACGATATGGTCATAGTGTTTGGTTCTGTCTTCTAAACCAATGGTACCACCATTAATTTTTTTAGTAACTGTTAAGACATCGCCCTTATCGGCCCATGTATTCAATTTACGTGTATCCCAAAACCAACCAGCACTTAGTACTGCTACTGGATCTTTGCCAACTGCATCTGGATCAGCAATCAAATCCATGCCTAATGCTTTACCGCAATTGCGATAGTTGTCTTTACCGGTCAATTGAATAATACCACGTCCTCGATATTTGTATCCATCGCCTGAAGCTTCTGGACCATTGCCCATGCGTCCACCATACACTTTGTTAGCAATCTTTTCAGGCTTGCGAGCATAAGGAGTAGCATCAGCTTCGCTGGGGAAATACTTTTTAAATATACCAGCTAAACCTTTGGCCGAATAATTTAAATTTTCTTCAGTGGTTGCAAAGTTTCCAGATTCATGTCCGGTTTGAGCAATAAACATAGCCATGCGTTCTGGCGTATTGATTTCAAAGTGTTCAAATGTTTCATTGAATCCTTCTACAAACTTTTCTAAGTTTGCCTTTTTTGCATCAGGCAAGCATGCCTGCAAGTGTTCAAGTGTCAATTTAATCATTTGTATTTCCTAACCAAGTAACCGTTTTCGTTCTTTTTATATCCTTCAGGGATAAGTTTGGCTTTAGAATCAATCTTGCACCAATATTCATTTTTCTTTGTAGCTGGTAGAACGCTCTCCTTGACCGTTGCTTTTACAGCTACTGACACGGCCTCTTTTATGCCTCGTTCACCAGGTACACTACCTTTGAAATTCTTTTGTTTGGCCATCAGTTCGCGTAGTTGTTTCATCAAGCGATCAAAAGATATAGGATTAGACATATATTTTAAGAATTCATCTTGACGGCCAACGTTTAAAAATGACTTGTACTTGCCTGCTAAGAAGCGAGCCTCTGGATACTCAAGTGTAATTGGTTCTCCACCTAATTCAAGAGTAGCATCTTGGCCAGCATCAACAGCTTTCATAACTGCTAACATATTATCATAACCCGGATTACCACTTGCTTCTGTCACTGGCATTGCTGGTTTGCCTACAATTTCATCATAAGCATCCATTGTAACTGTTTCACCAGTGGAACTTAACTTTGTCAAACGTTCAGCAACATCGTGTAAGTCCATGTCTGAGTTAGCATCTTCACGAGCATATTCCATTAAACGAATGAATAACGGAACATCAACGCAAATGACATCGGTTGGATTATCTGTTGCTTCGTCATCGTATTCACCATTGAAACCTTCTGCTACACCTTGTTGACCATACATATCAACTAGTTGTTTAACATAGAAATTGTAATAACCACGACGGCCATTATATTCTCTATCGCCAAGCACAGTCTTCAATGCGGCTACAGCATCACTTACGGCTGAACCATGCATTATTTTTAATGCGTCAGTGACCAGTGAATCAACTCGTTGTGAACCTTCTGCTACACTCTCTCCCATGCCAGCCAATGATTGCTCAACTTGCTTGATCCAAGCACTAACATCACTGCTACCGATTTCTTCTGTGTCGCCTACAAAGTCAGCAACATCATCAATTGCGGCCAAGACTTTTGCTGGACCATACTTGCTTAACAAGTCATGACGTTGAATCATGATACGACGAGTAATAGCACCAGCAACTGGACTGTCGCTTTCACGTAATGTGCTTTCCGCTACACCTTGTTGACTTTGTTGTTGTAACTGATAATACATGCTTACAAAGTCACTTGGGAAATCTTCGTCATACGCAAATTTATGTTGAGCAGACTTTTTACCTAAATCAGCTACAGCGATTGGCCAACCTGCATCTAATACTGCATTAGCTTTACCTGTGGCATCTAAGTTAGGATTTTGATCAAATACTTTTTGTGCAAGTTCTTCGCTATAATACATACCAGTTGAGCCAGACTCTGATACTTTATCGTTTGGATTAGTTGTAAGCATAAATTCTTTGCCTTGATTAAAAAGCTTGGCCTGCATTGTTAATGCGGCCTTATTGGCAGCAGCCTTGCCGTGATATGTGTAAGGCTGACCTGACTTGTCTCTGATAAGTTTTCCATTTAAACGAATATACCATGTGCCGGACTTTTCTTGTTTTTCACGCCGAGCATCGCCTTCGTGATCTTCATCATTGGCACCACCATCCATTTGATATGCGTATGAGTTTTTACCAAAGCCACTTGTGGCATTGATTTCGTCACGCTGGTAAGCATCTGGTTTACTTGCTTCGCCAACGCCTTGTTGAGTAATTTGTTCTTCTGGACCAACTTTGGCATAACTATTCTTTGGATCGTATATACCAACTTGTCCTGTTCTATCAGTAGCAAAGGTAGCACCGTTGATCATTTTCTGTGTTGCAAATCTAGCTTCAGGGTATCGTTTTAATACTGCTTCTTTCCAACGATCTAATGATACAGCCATCAATGGCTTTTGTAATTGCGGTCTTGCTGTAGAAGATTCTTTTTTCATATTATTGCCTAATGTTAATGGCTTGTTTGGTTTTGGCTCAACATCAGTAACATCGTCATCTTTATTGCCAGGCTTTGCTGGTTTTGTAGGTGCGCTTAACTGTTGGCTGGTATGCCATTGATTTGACTGTGGTGAGTTGCCAGGCTTAATTGGCTCACCTGTATCCTGGTCGAATTTATCGCCTGATTGTTGAGGCTTGGTGTATTCTGGTTCTTCAGACTCTGGTTTCTCTTGTGGATTATTTTTATCCCACATATCTTTTTCATGCTGGTATTCCATGTTCATTTTTTTGATTTCATGCTCGTTACCAGTGCGAATTGCTTGCATGTTATTGCTGTGTTCTGTATTAATGACTTTTAAATCATGTTCATACTTGTCAGCAATCTTCTTCATTTCATCTTTGCGCTGTTGAATTGTTTCGGCACGTTGGAAAGCAACTTCTTCATCGTGTAGTCGTTCATTGCGTAATGTAACTCGCTTCATTTCAGCAAGTTCATCTGCTTGACGTTGTAGTTCTCTGCGGCCTGCGGCGCCCATTCCTAATTCATCTTCTTGATTTTGTGCTTTTAATTTTGCGGCGTGTAAAAAATCATCAAGTTTAATTGAGGTCATTGGAGTATTGCTAGCATGATGTGCTAAACCGGCAGCAACCAATGCATCTCTCTTTTCTTGTACAGACATTAAATCCCAACCTTGTAATGCAGGATGATTGACGCCTTCGCCCAAACGTTGATCTTTTAGGATAGCTTCATTGACAGGCTTTTGTATTTCTTTAAAAAATCTCATTTTATCGGTTTCCAAACACTGATTTAATCAATTGCTTTGCACGAGTCTGTGCTTCTAGTACAGGTGCCATTGCTTTACTTATCTGTTCAACTTCTTCGTCGACTGCTTTGCCAGTATCAGACTCATCATCAAGCTTGTTTGTAATCCATTCGTAAGGATCGCCATCACGTGCTTTTTGTACACCATATGGCATTTCACCTGTGTTCATGTAATAACCAAATAGTGCATCAAAGAAGTCTGGATTCTCATCAATGTCACCGCCTGCTTTAAACTTAGCATAGTCGCCTGGGAACTTGTGTAGAATTGCCTGCAGAGAATTAAGTTCTGTGGCTTCATCAACTTCTTCATCTGGCTTGCCAATGCTCATCATACCCTGGTCGTCAATGTCAACGTTTGTTGTACCATCTGGGTTTGTAGTATCGTCTTCTTCAGCTGAACCTTGTCCACCAGAGCTAGTTGGACCTGTGCTGGCTATAGCACCACGACTGCCTTGGTTTGTGCCGCTAGCAGGAATAGTTCCAGGAGTAGCCATACCTTCGTGCAATTCTAAATCGCTTTGATTAAATGCAATATATGTGTCACCGTTGACGTCACCAGAACGAATTAGGAACACACCTGCATCGTCATCACCGGATTCGTCTTGACCAATTTCCCAACCCATGGCGGCCAATGTTTTTTCAGCACGTGGATCTTCATCACCGTTCCACCACTGTGCGGCCAACTGACGTAGAATTTCTTCTTCGTTTGGCTCACGGTCATCGCCACCAACTGGAGCAAATTCGTTTATGTTGCTTTCTGCTACACCTTGCTTGTTTTGTTGCAACCAAGCATAAGCACTTACAAAGTCGCTTGGGAAATCTTCATCATACGCAAATTTATACTGAGCAGACTTTTTTCCCAAATCAGCTACAGCAATTGGCCAACCTGCATCTAGTACCGCATCTGCTCGACCCGAAGCATCTAAGTCGGGATTTTGATCATATACTCTCTGTGCCAATTCTTCACTGTAGTATCTGCCGCCTTCAACGCTTTCGTTTAAGTGGTTATGACGAACATAATAAACTGCGCCACTTGGACTAATATAGTGTGGCAAACGCTGACTATCGCCTTGCATGAATTCTGTTCCCTTGGTTGGGATACGAACAATAGAATTGTCCAAGCCATACATGATATAGTACTTGCCATCTGCACTTGTACGAGCTTGGTCATATACTTTTACATTGCCTTGTGATGAAACACCAGCTTCACTGCGGCCACGTTGTTGAGCCGTTTGTAATCTTGCCTTGCGAAGTTCGTTTTGTTCTGCGTTCCACTCTTGACGTTGTGTGTCGCGCTCATAGTTACGTTGACGCTGAATTTCTTTGTAGTTAGGACTAAAGACATCGCTGATGTGTTGTCCAATGCTACGATCTAAACCCGGGAAGTCTCTGTTTTGTGCATGTGCCGAACCACCAAGGGCAACACCTGCTGCCATTGCCGCTGGAATAACTCTCTTGGCAACATGGCTTAGGATACCTTTGGCATCTTCACTTAATTCACCTTCAAGGATAACAATATCATCAATGGGATTTTGATAACGTTTAACTTGTTCTAATACGACACCTTCGTGTACTCTACTAGAAATTTGTTTTACTACACGACCTTCGTGTATGAGCTGAATGCGAATCATTTTATTTTCCTTGGGAATTATATTTTACGGACCATTGACTGGCTATAGACAAACATTCTCTAATGAAATTTGTGTCCTCGTCTGTGATGCCACGACTACTGCGTCCGCCCTTTTGACGAATACGTTTTAATTCATTATAAGCGGCCACGATGGTATTTAATGTGTTTGTAAGTTGCTTTATGTTCGCCGCACTGCGACGAAACGCACCGCCATGTTCTATCTGTAAATCCTGTGCAAGCTGATCAGCTTCTCTACGAGCCTTATTGCGTAATCCAGCAAGTGTATAACGGCCAGCACCACCAATGACAAGTACTTCAGTATCAGTCATTGGGTTGTCTTTGTCCAGTCGATATATTACACTTTGATTATCCAACACATGGGCTTCATCAAACCCTTCTGTTTTTCTGCTTTTATCTGCCCAGGTTTTTAATTCTGTATATTCTTGATGACTAATAGGCCGTTGAGCTCGTACCTTATCCAATATGCGTTGAATGCTTGGAGTAACTGGTCCTCTAGTTTTGCTAAAGTAATCACGCATTACAGACAGCTTGGTTGGGTCCTTGGCTTGGTCATTTCCAGCAAAAAAATCTCGCATGGTTGCCAAACTGGCTTCGTCAAGTTCACTTTCATACACGCCAGTGCCTACACCAACAGGGCCAGCATTATATGACTGCCCAACTGCGGCTCTAGCATTCTTGCGTTTTTCTTTTTTGGTTTTGCCACGCACCAACAAAGGGTAGGCAACTGTGGCAATGTCAGCACTTGTAGTTGCTACACTTGCCCCGCCGTCGTCTTCAGATATTAAAATTTCACGTAATCTCATAGCTATATTTATGGGTTTTGGCTAATTAATGCCAGTTGAAATATTTAGCTTTTGTAAAACGGTAAGGTAAATGCTAGAAATAGTATAGCATATTAGGTGACTTAGAATCATTAAACATAAATATAATTATGAAAAAACTATTCTTAACCCTTTTCCTATTGGTATCTGCTTTCACAGCCGATGCCCAAATGGCCGGTTCTACTGTGCCACTACCTGCTGATATTGCCGCAATCAAGAAAGCCAACGTTCTTGTTGTAGCAATGACCAAAAAGGATGTTCCACCTTTCTTCTCCGGAGAAGGTGATGACATTCGCGGTCTTGACGTCGAAATTGCTCGACGTATTGGAGTTTTACTTGGAGTACCTGTGCAATTCAGACGCGATGCAGAAAGCTTTGCTGAAGTGGTTGAACAGGTCAGGGACGGCAAAGCAGACATTGCAGTCAGTAAGCTATCTGTAACTGGACCACGCTTACAAGTTGTTAGATTCAGCGATCCTTATGTTAAGCTAAGACAAAGTTTGATTGTTAACCGACTATGGTTAAGTCAAAATAGTCAAGGCAAAGAAACATATCAAGTGATCCGTGATTTTAACGGCAAGATAAGTTTTATCCGTAATTCAAGTTACGATACATTTGCTCGTATTAATTTCCCTAACGCAACATTCCTCCCTGAAGACAAGTGGGATGTGATCATTGACAATGTCACACGAGGCACTATTGCTGCCGCTTATCGTGACGAATTTGAAATTAAGAAAATTAGTTTTGAAAAGCCAGAAGCCGCCATCAGCACTAAGACAATTACAATCTCAGACAGCGTGGACTATATTGCTGTAGCAGTAAATCCTAAAGCCGTTCAATTACTAAGCATTGTTAATTACGTTGTTAAAAATGAATACGCAAACATTGACACTAAAAAGTTAATGGATCGTTATAAAGCAGAAAAGAAATAAGGACATATCATGACAACAGCACATTTAAAAAGTTTCCTGGTTAGTCCTTGGACTATTTTAGGATCAATTATCTTAGGTATTTTAAGCGGAGTTTATGCTCCGGAATTCAGCGTAAACTTCGACAGTATTGGTAGTATCTATATTAGTTTGCTGAAGGTAGTTGTACTGCCATTCTTGTTAGCAACTATTCTAGTTGGTATCATTGGGCTACTACAAAAAGAAGGTAGCCAGACTTTAATTCGTAGAATCATTATTGGTTTTGTTGGCAGTATGTTTATTGCCGCAGTGATTGGTGTTGGTACTGTTCTTATTACAGGTACAGAAATGACTCCTGAAAAGAAAACACAATTGGGTGTACTGGTTAATAACAAAGACACAGGCACTGACTTAAACATTACTCTTAAAGAACCAATGCCAGTTGCACCTCTAGTTAGCGCAGGTAAAATGGCCGAGAAGTTTATCCCAGAAAATATTTTCAATACCTTAAACAATGGTGAAAGTTTGAAGATTGTTATTTTCTGTTTGATCTTTGGTATCTCTTTAGGACACTTGAAAACAGAAGGTCAACGCATGTTGGTTGAAGTGCTAAAAAGTATTCAACAGGCCAGTATCAGCATCTTTAAGTTTTTAAACTACTTCTTACCAATTGCATTGTTAGCTATGATTTCTGCACAGGTAGGTAAAGTTGGCGTAGGTATTTTCTTAACTATGTTTGACTTTGTAATGCAACAAGCCATTGGTGGATTCTTAGTAGTTGCCGCAGGTACTGCTGTAATTTGGGCACGTAGTGGATTAAGTTTAATGACAGTTATTCAAGAAACTAAAGAAACATTAATTGTTGCTGTTAGTTCACGTAGTTCATTAGCTTGTATCCCTTACGCACAAGAAGCATTACACAAGTTAAAGTTTGACAAAGGCGGGGTTGAACTAACTGTCCCGCTGAGTTTTACAGTTAATCGTATTGGTAGTATCGTTTATTATGCCATTGCCACTGTATTCATTGCCAACATCTATGATGCTCCTTTAGGACTTACTGGATTGGCAGTTGTATTATTTGGTAGTATTTTAGCAGGTTTAGCCTCAGCAGGTACAACAGGTATTCTTACAGTTGCCACAGTGGCAGTTGTTTGTGACTTGTTAAAACTTCCAAGTGAAGCTGTATTGGTATTGTTGATTGCAGTTGATCCATTAATGGATATGATTCGCACTGCAAGTCACGTACATGGCAATGTAGCAGTAACCGCATTTGTATGCGACAAAGAAGATGGACAAGCTTAAAGATTTATTGTTAAGCTTATTGACCTATATAGGCGAAAGTCCATTTCGCCTATTCACAGTTGTTTTCCTTTGTATATTAGGCTTCGGCGGCTGGATTGTTTATTCAGAGAAAGATGCTTTCATGGCCAGCTATCGTGCCCAACAAGCCCTGCCTAAAATGAATGGAAAATATGACGAAGCATTGAACTTCTTATTAAAGAATACCGACGCAGAAATGGTTGCATTCTTAGAAGTTAATACATTGCTTAATACTCGCAAGGTAGTTTACTTGGCCACACGCAGTGGTGGTAGAGACAAAAGAAATGATGGTCTGGAAGTTGGCTTGTTCTCTAAAAACTATGACAACAACAATGACGTTATTGGCTTGATGTCTGGTAAGATTCCGTGTAGTCCGTATCTTAAACCACAAAGTCTTATTGGCTTTGTGTATAAAGAGTATGGAGTAAATTACATGTGTCGCATCAGCGTTCCAGCAGAACCTGGTGTGTTTATAGGACAAATCAGCGTAGGATGGAAAGAAAAACCAGATGATGTAGAAGCCGCACAGACCGCAATGACTATTGCATCAAGTTTGTTGTTTAAGAAATAAAGGAAAATAAAATGGCAGTCAATCAAATTTTTAACTTAAAGAACACCAATTTGATGTCGTGGAGACAGGGTGATCAAAACAGCGGCTACAGTCAGTGGTTGCGTGACAATGGCGTATGGCCGCAAGACAAAGTAACCACATTCAAGCAACCGTTTACCAACAAGACTTCAACCAAAACAGAAAAACAACAGATTGATGTGACCACTACTGTGAACTTTCCAGGTGATGGTTATTACAATTTTAAGTATGCCGCCGACAACTGGGCCATGTTCAGTATTGACGGAGTTGACCTGCCCAAGAGCGGCCCTTACAATCAAATGACCAGTCAAGTAATGTGGATTGGCGGCGGCGATCATGTCATACGTTGCCAAGGCAATGACACAGGTGGTGATAAATCCTGTGCTATGATTATTGATGATGACACACAGTTGATGCGTATATGGAACATGAGGACTGCCACAGTTGATTGGCAAGGCCAGCAAGTTCCCTTAAACAATCAACCAAAACAAGACAACTATTGTCAACTG
>Ga0114979_10000160_pt1 | contig 43567 bp, 33 predicted proteins | sample S_140625_EF_Meta_FD_87315 | JGI IMG/M metagenome (GOLD analysis project Ga0114979, IMG submission 87315) | Freshwater microbial communities from Lake Simoncouche, Canada to study carbon cycling - S_140625_EF_MetaG | ecosystem: Environmental > Aquatic > Freshwater > Lake | place: Lake...
GGCACCAGCAAGGCCTTCACCACTGGCACTCCCCAATTCACCGATCTATCCCTCGCCTTCGGCGTGGTCCTCGGTCTAACCACCTCTGATTCCTCCACCACCCCGATCGCCTACACCCGTGGTATCACGGCTGCCACTGCTGGCACCTGGAGCGACACCCTCGGTGTTTACGGCAGCGATGGCGGTCACATCGTGTTCCTTGGCGGCAACGTCCAATACTACCGCAACCTCGGCACCAGCGCCACCACTGGCGAACTGATCGGCACCGATGGTAACAAGACCAACGACATCAAGAAGACCATCAAGGCCACCAAGAAGATTGTTGAAGAGACTCCCGCAGGCACCGGCGGCACCGCTGTTGCTGGCACCGGCGTCTAATCACGCATTTTCTACAAAAACCCAGCCTCGCAAGGGGCTGGGTTTTTTTGTGCCTGCCTTCTAGCCCGTGGGCTACGGAAACGCACAAGGCCGGTCGCGGCGCAGACGCCGCCGGGCGGCCTAGGGGGCAAGGGTTTAAATCTTTTTCACCCCGGATCTTACGGGGAGAAGCCAGCCATGTTTCAACCCGGGCAAACGGTTGAGCACGGATCGATCCGTTTTACCGGAGGTGATCGATGCGAGCGGTGGTTAAAAACCGATTCCGGTAGCCTAAAGGTTCAACAGGGCCGCGCGATCGGGGCAGGCGCAGGGAGCTCAAGGCCGTCCAAGATGGGAGGGGGATCATGCAGCGGTCAGGATCGCCTGCACTTTTTTTTCGAAATCTTTAATCTCAAATGGCTTTTGCAGGAAACCAGCCACGCCTTTTCCGGCGAAGCGGGTCATGACTTCTTGCCGGTTATAGCCACTGATCAGGATAACCCTTACGTCTGGTCGCAAGTGATGGATGCGGCGGAAGACTTCCTCACCATCGAGGTGCGGCATAGTGAGATCGAGCAGGACGAGCGCATATTTCTGCGGGTGGGCGGAGAACATATCCACCGCCTCGCGGCCATCGCAGGCTAGTTCCACGCTAAAGCCCATGTGCTCCAAAAGACAGGCGGTCAGCACCCGCACGCCTTCCTCATCATCGGCGACGAGCACCGTCCCGCTGCCTCTCCAGTTCTCCACTTTAACAGGTTCCGCGGGAGGCGCAGGGCTTTCGCAGGAGCTCAGGCAGGGAAACAATAGGCGGAAGGTGGAGCCCTTACCTGCTTCGGAATAAACTTTAACCGCGCCCTTATGCCCACGAACGATGCCGAGCACCGCCGCCAAACCGAGACCGCGACCGATGAATTTGGTGCTAAAAAAGGGATCGAAAATGCGGGCCAGATCGTCCGGCAGCATGCCACTGCCGTTGTCACTGATCTCAATAAATACATAGTCGCCCTCTTTCAGGGTGTCACCGTTCGCCATACTCCGGAGGCAAGCGCAGTTGGCATGAGTGATGCCGGAGTCGATCGCGATGATGCCGTCGCGCTCGGCGATGGCCTCGGACGCGTTGGTAATGAGATTTATCAAGATTTGCCGAATCTGGGTGGCATCCGCCTCGACCGGTGGCAGGGGGTCGGTGAGTCGGAAACGCAAGACGCAGTGCTTGCCCATCGAGATCTCGAGAAGCCGGGTGGTATCACGAATGATCTGGTTGAGGTTGACGGGCTGAATGACGAAGCGCCCCCGGCCAGAATAAGCCAGCATCTGCTTACAAAGGTCGGCCGCACGGCGGGAGGACTGCTCGATTTGCTCAACCAATGCTAAGTTAGCCGCTTGATGCTCAAGACTGTTGCGGAGCAGGGAGGCATTGCCGAGCACGGCGGTGAGAATGTTATTGAAGTCGTGGGCAATACCGCCGGCGAGCACCCCCAGACTCTCGAGCTTGGCAGTGGCCGCGATTTTTTGATCCAGGCTCGCTCGATCGGCGGCGATTTTATGAGCGAGCGAGAGATCCTGAATCACTCCGAGGTAACCGTTAACGCCACCCCGGGTATCGCGCAGACACGTCACGGAAAGATTGGCAGGGAACCGAGCGCCGTCGCGGCGGATCAGGGTCCATTCATGGTGATCGGGCGCACCCGTCTGGCGGGCCTTGGCGATGAGTGTTTCAAGTCCCGGCGAGACCGTCCGCCCGAGTTCGGTGGTCAGAGCGGCGGCGCGAGTGGCCAACTCCGCCGGATCATGCCACTGGGCCAGAGTATAACGGCCAACCACTTCCTCCAAACGGTAATCCAAAAAATCCTCGCCCGCACGATTTAAGCGGGTGATCACGCCGGCGAGATCTGAGGCGACGACGACATAATCGGTCGAATCCAGAATCGCCTCCAGCAACCCATTCGCTTGCAACAGCTCGGCGGCGGCCCGTTTTTGCGAGGTAATATCAGTCTGAATGATGACGTAGCGCTGCGGCCGACCTTCTTGATCATAGAAGGGAGCCATCGTGGTAGCGACCCAGTAGAGAGCGCCTGAGCGGGAACGACTGCAAATATCACCTCTCCAAGCTTTTCCAGCCACAAGAGTGGCAAATATCTCTTGAAAAAATGCTTCCGGATGCACGCCGGAATTCACCAAACGGTAGGTCTGACCAATCAATTCCTCTTCGGCATAGCCGCAAAGTTCCTGAAACTTGCGGTTGGCTTGAACAATAACGCCATCGAGATCCGTCATCGCCACGATGGAATGTAGATCGAGTGCGAAATGCTGTCGGTTGACTTGTTCGAGCGCTGCGCGGAGTCGCTGGTCAGCGTGCTTCCGAAGCGTCACATCGCTGGTGAAGCCGTGCCACAGTGTGCTGCCGTCGACCTCACGTTCGGGCACGGACTCGCCGAGCAGCCACCGCTCGGTGCCATCCGGGAAGCAGATGCGGTATTCCAATCGCCAGGTCTCCAGCCTCTCGGCCGAAAGCCGCATCGAAGCGGACAACGCCTCCCGATCATCCGGATGCAGCAAAGCCAAAACCGAGGAGGCATCATCTATCACATCCTCCGGCGCTACGCCATAGATCTTGCGAATGCCCTCGCTGGCATAGGGGAAACAACTGGTGCCGTCGGGCCGAAGCCGGTATTGGTAAATAACACCGGGCAGACGCGCGGAGATTTTTTCCAGTCGCTCGACCAGCATGTGCCTTTGAACGCCGGCGTGATGCGCTGCCAGCTGAGCAATAGCCAATTCTGAAAAATCCTGCATCACAGCGATTTCCTCATGATGCCAGGCGCGGACCTGCACGCCCATCACGCAGAATGATCCAACCACAAATCCATCGGCCGTGCGCAAAGGAAATCCCAAGTAGCTACGAACACCGAAATCTTTGACCAGCAACGATCCACAAGCCAACGTATCGCTCAGGGCATCGTTGATTACCAGCGGGCTCGAGCTGCCGAGAAGATGCTGGCAAATAGACTGACCGCGAGGCATGTCCCGCTGCTCGGCCAATCCGCCTTCAAGACCAAACCCAGAAATGATGTGAAACTGCTCATCCTCGATGAGGGCTATAAGCGAAATCGGGGCCGATAAAGAACGGGCGGCGAGCCTAGTGAGACGATTAAAATCCTCGCCAGCAGAGACTTTCCCAGGCACTAACCTAGGCGTCTTGGCTAGGTTTGGGGGGGCGATGAGGGAAGTCACAAGTAGATGTGATAAATGACATACGTCACCTCACCGTTACAAATAAATAATTCCGCTTACAGCATATCCAGCAATCTACGGAACTCGGATAAAGCCGTATTCGCAAGAAGACGTATTAATCGCCAAACCGAACCCCAGAAATGTATAAGACTCTTCCCCTTGGGGAAAAAGTTTTTATGGGTTTATTTTACTCTCTTCGGGACGGGATCGTCCTAACTGAACTACATTAAGGCTGACTCACGCGTAGACGGATAAAAAGGCGGGGCGCGGAGGAGTCGAACCCGAGAGCCAGTCGCTCCAGCGTGGCGGTGGTTGATTCAACGGTCGGTGTGCCGCTCAGGCTGGTCCAAATTGCTAGATCGGAAGAATTTTCGACGATGGTGGTAATGCCGGCCGCCGCGCGGTTGCGAGAATAACGGGCGATCCAGTGCCCCGGGCGATCCGTCGTAAGAGTGAGGTCCTCGCCCGCCGCTTCGGAGCGGGTCGGCTCGGTGCCGAGGCTGTATTCGAGTAAATTGGGCCGCCCATCGGCGTCGGGATCGGCTCCAAAGGCGGCCGCCGCTCCCGATAAGTTATTCAAAGCCAACCAGGTGGTAAAGCTGGGGACGAGCGTGACGGTAGCGGTGGCGCTGACGGTGGAACCGGCTGAATTCGAAACGCGGACCCAAAACGAGGTGGCGGCGAGTAGGGCCGGGGTGGTGAAGCTGGCCACGTTGGTGCCGACCGGGGTGGAAATATCGCCGGACTGGCCTTGGAACCACTGGTAAACGAGGGGCGCGGTGCCGGTGGCGGCGACGGTGAGCGTGGCGCTTTGCCCGCCGTTCACGGATTGGGCAAGCGGTTGGGTGGTGATGGCAGGCGCGACTGCCGTCGGGGCATCGGCATTGGTGGTGCGGAGCCAGTTGTCCTTGGGCCAGACGAGGCGGCCCGCGCCGGCACCGGCCTGGAGAATTTGCGGCAAACTCGCGGGGTTATCCATAGGCGGGGCGGCGTAGGGCGCGGAACCGTCAGCCGTATTCCACGAAAAGGGAATGGCGGGAGCCTGGAAGGGGCCCATGGGGCTGCCGGCGTCGGTGCTATCGCCACGGATCGTAATGGTGGTGCCGTTGGTGTTGAGGAACTGGTAGATGGTATCGATGGACTTGATCTTGCCGGTGTAGACGGGGTTGGCGGGATCAGTCTGGTTATTGCGCAGCGGGGTAAGGCAATCGCGGTAGAAGGACTTCTCAACGAGGATCGCGGAGCCCTCGGTGGCGATGGAGCCGTTGAGGAAAGGATTAAAGCTGTAGGTATTCTCCAAGCTTAGCTGGGCGGCGGAGCTCATCGCGGCCTTGCGGGTGTCGCGGAGGCGTTTGGCCACGAGGGCACGCGAATCGTCCACGTAGATGTTGTAGTTATGGACTTGGCCACCACGTAGGCGGGGCACGCAACGATCCCAGATGTTCTCGAACCACTGGTGATGAAAGGTGGCGGAGAGGACATCGTTTTGGGCGTCGAGCTCGGTCGCGCCCATCAGGTGGCACTTATCGTGCCCTTGGATAATCTGGATAATGTCCTCCGTGCTGAAACCATTGTTGCGAAGAAAGTTATAGAAGGCATAGGAAGACCGTGATGCCTCCAAGGCGGCGATCTGCTGGCGCACGAAACTATTGGGATTGGTGGCGCCGTCATCGCCGACGTAGCGACACCAAGAGAACGTGACATATTGGGTGCCTTTTTTTAGGTCGACGATGCCGTCGTAGGTTTTGGTAAACGTGCAGTGGTCGATCCAAACGTTGCTGACCACGCCACCGTTGCTGAGGTCGATAAAATCCCAATCATTCGAGTCGTAGTTGCCTTTGCTCGCCTCGTCCCACTCCCACATTTCATCGAAGCGGAGGTTGCGCAGGATGACGTTGGAGGTGCCCTTGATGTTCAGGCAGGAGTGCCGGATGGTGGCGCCATTGGCGGAGAAGATCGTCAGGCCGCCGCCCTTGGGCACGATATCAACAAGGCTCACTCCAGTCGTAATTAGTCGAGGATGGAGCTTGGGCGTGGCGTGTTCCCGGAAATTGCCCAACAGGCGGGTGGCGGCATCGACCTCGTTGTAGCCTAGGTCCAGGTCATTGAGGATCTCGATCACGCGCACGGCCCCGGCGGTTTTGGAGGAATCGTAGATGGCCTTCACGAACTCGTAAGGGGTGGAACACTTGCGATAGGCGGCGTCGGTCTCGGCGACGACCCCGCCACCGGTGGTGCCAGTCCCGAGTTTGCCAAAGCCCTGCAAGTCGAAGGCGGACCAAGCCAGCTCGGCGGTTACGGTCAACGTGGCCGCCGCGCTATTGGTTGAACCGAAGGCATTGCTCACGACTACGTCGATCACGGCACCGGAGTCGGAGGCCTGCAGGTTACTAAGCGTCAAGGAGGCGCCGGTGGCGCCGGGGATACTCCCCCCACCCCGTCGCCATTGATAAGTCAGCGGCGCGGTGCCGATCGCGTTGACGGAAAACGTGGCACCGGCGCCGACGTAGGCAGCTTGGTTGAAGGGGTGCGTCGCGATGCTCGGGGGACCATTGACGGTGAGCGTGACGGTCGGACTGGTGGTCGTGCCGCCCGGCCCCTGAACGACCACATCATAGGCGCCGGCATCGGCGAACTGGACATTGCCCAAGGTCAGCGTCGCGGTCGTGGCCGTGGCCCCGGAGAGCGCGATCCCGGCCTTACGCCACTGGTAGGTGAAGGGTCCGTCGCCCGCGGCGACTACGGAGAAACTCGCGGAAGCGCCGGTCAATGCGGTCGCGGCCGATGGCGGGGTGGCGAGGAGCGGCGGCAGCAACACCGTGAGCTGCGCGACGGCACTGCTAATGGAGCCGGCCGAGTTGCCAACCGTGACGGAGTAGGCGCCCGCGTCGCCGGCAGAGACGCCGGGGATAGCCAGTGTGGGGGAGGTGGCCCCAGCGATGGGCGCGACGCCCTTGAACCATTGGTAGGATAGCGGCGCGGTGCCGGTAGCGACGACCGAAAACGTAGCGTTGGCGCCGACCGCGACGGAAAGGCTACCCGGTTGAGTCGTGATGGCGGGCTTAACGGCGACACTTGATACGGTCAGGGTAGCGGTGGCACTGGTCGCCGAACCAATCGAATTCGTGGCCACCACGGAGTAGTTTCCGGCGTGGGAAGCATTGGCACCGGGAATCGAGTAGCTGGCTGCGGTGGCGCCGGAGATGGACGCCCCGTCCTTGAACCATTGAAAAGTCGGAGCGGGGCTACCCGAGGCGCTGGCAGTAAAGGTTACCGTATCACCGAGAGACGCCGATTGGGAGGCGGGCTGAAGCGTGAAGACCGGCGCGCTGTCCACCGCAAGGGCGGTGGCGGAAAAGACCACATCGTCGATCCCGAGGATGTCGTTGGAATTCGTGGCGGTGGTGGCGGTGTTGGTGAAGGTCCAGCGGAGCCAGAGCGTCGCGCCGTTGGGCACGCTCACGGGCACGGCGCTAACCGAGCGGGCGGTCGAGGCGGGAGCGGAGCCATTGAGTGTGGAAGCCGTTAGCGCGGGCAGTTCGGTCCAGCCCGAGCCGGCTGGCAGATCGGCGGCCACCGCGCCGACCCGGTAAAAAACCGCCACGGCAACGGTGCGGGCGTTGGTTGACTCCTTCCATTGCTCGGCCGCGTAGGCCAGGGAGAAGGAGGTCAGCTCGCGGCCGGAGGCGTTGACGAAGGCGAGGCCGAGGTGGGTGGGCGCAGAGGCGAGCTGGGTGTGGTAGGCGAGCGCGCGGTCGGAGCTCGCGGCGTTACCGACGTTGATAATAACGAGATGGGCGGGGTTGGTGGCGGTGCCGTTGACCGTCACGGCGGAGGCGTTGAAGGACCCGGTGGTATCCGACGCATACCAGCCGGAAAGAGTGGAATTGTTCGCCCAGGTGAATGCACCGGTGAGCGGCAGCGAATCGAAACTCTGGCGGTGGCCGGAGGCTAGCAGGGCGGCGTCGATAGTGATGTCCGCCCAGGCCTGCGGAACGGAAAAGAGCGCAAGCAGACCAAGACAAATTCGGGTCAGTGCGGCGTAGGGGCGAAGAGGCATGGCAACGGGGGCTAAGCGTAGAGGAATAACCCAAACGAAAAGGGATATCCCACCTGCGTGATTTCACAAAGGGGCAAGCCATGAGGCTCATAACGGTGCCCTCGAGCGGGCAATCTGAGCTAAGCACACATCGTTGCGCAAAATCACAAGAATCCCCCTGGAGACACTGGACTGGACCGATGGGAACCCGACGCTTTAGTCCTGCCCAAGGAGATAATCGGGATTCAGTTTATGCAGGGACTTGGGAATGAAGAGGCCATTCTTACGAATCATTTTGCCGTCGAACCAGACCTCACCTCCGCCGTATTCGGGTCGCTGAATATTCACCATATCCCAGTGGACTTGGCTCTTGTTACCATTGCCCACCCCCTCATAGGCCTGACCAGGCGTGAAATGGAAACTGCCGGCAATCTTCTCGTCGAAGAGGATGTCGCGCATCGGTTCGCGGATATGGGGGTTAAAACCGAGGGCAAACTCGCCTACATAACGGGCACCGGGGTCGCTATCGAGAATCTCATTAAGACGCTTGGTGTTGTTCGCTGTGGCCTCGACGATGCGGCCCTGCTTAAAAACGAGGCGGATATGCTCGAACGAGGTGCCGAGATAGACCGAGGGGGTATTGTATTGGATGACGCCCTCGACCGAGTCCTTCACCGGGCAGGAGAACACCTCGCCGTCAGGGATGTTGCGCTGACCGCCGCAGGCACGGGCACCGATGCCCTTGATGGAAAACGTGAGATCGGTTCCCGGACCCTTGAGTTGAACGCGGTCGGTCTTGGTCATGAGGGCAGCGAGGGCCTTCATACCGGGAATCATGCGGGCATAGTTAAGGGTGCAGACGCGGAAATAGAAATCCTCGAAGGCTTCGGTGCTCATACCGGCTTGCTGGGCCATGGCGGCAGTCGGCCAGCGAAGCACGACCCACTTGGTCTTGTTCACGCGGTGGTCGAGCACGGGCTTCATCAACCGGGAGTAGAGTTGCACACGGGCAGAAGGAACGTCGGAAGACTCAAAAATATTATCGGAACCACGCAGGGCGATGTAGGCGTCCACCTTCTGCATGCGCAGCAACTCGACCTCGGCCTGGGGTGCAAATTGAGCCTCTTCCGCTCCAAGCATCAGCTCGCGGGTGATGCGAGCGCGGTGGAGCTGCACGATGGGATGGGCGCCGCGGGCGCGGGCAGCGCGGACCAGCGCCACGACCATCGCGTCGGGCACATCGAAGGCATCGATCAAAACACGTTCGCCTTTTTTTAATTCGCAGGAAAAGCCGGCGAGACCGGTAGCAAGTTGTTCAAAACGGGGATCGGTGATCATGGTTTGAAGGGATGCGCAAAGAGGGATTTGCCCGGCCACTAAGGCAAGCGCGAGCCGATCACGGCCGTGGTCGCCGCTGGACTCGGCAGCGGATTTTGAGCTGGGAAACAAATGCGCCCGACCGCGTCGTCGAAGCCACTCGCCCCGCGCAAAATCTCGATCTCTAGGCGAAGGTAATAAATCGGCACCGGGCAAGGCATGCCATCAGGTATACGAACCGCGTCTTTTTCTGTGGTTACAATAAAGTCCACCTCTTGCTCAAGCGCCTGCGAAAAAATCTCCACGAAATCTTCGTAACTAAAGCGGTAGTGGTCGAGAAAGCGCCGAGTAAACTCGATCCGCCCGCCAAGATCACGCACGAAAGCCTCGAAACTCTCCGGCACCGCGATACCGGAAAAAGCCCCCACCCTCCGTCCCTCAAGCTCCGTCAGTGGACGCCGTTCGTCCGTCCCCAGTCGCTGGAGATACTGCGGACGGTGCGCGCACTCGATGACGTTGACGCCCGGATTATACCGCTGAATCAGCTCCTCCAACTCGGGGTCTCGCTCCCCGTCAGACTTGGTTAAAAGCACATAACTGGCCCGCTTCAGGTGCTTAATCGGCTCGCGCAGGATGCCTCGCGGCAGGAGTTCGCCATTGCCGAAGGGATTCGTTTTGTCGACTAGGAGGAGATTGAGCCGGCCCTTGAGCGGTAGATACTGGAAGCCGTCGTCGAGAATCAGCGTGTCGCAACGGAACTTTTTGATCGCATGGACTCCGGCCTTCACCCGGTCCTTGTCCACCAAAACGACTACGCCGGGTAGATTGCGTGCCAGCATGTAGGGCTCGTCGCCGGCCTGCTCGGAATCAAGCAATACCGACTGCCCGTCGCTCACGATGCGCGGCGGCGGCGCGCTGGTATGGGTGAACCACCACAATGCTTTTTTCCAAAGCGGCGGGGCCTTGCTGCGGTAGCCACGCGAAAGAATGGCGACCTTGCGCCCGCGATCGCGGAGCGCGCGAGCAAACATCTCCACCACGGGGGTCTTGCCGGTGCCGCCGACCGTGAGGTTGCCGACTACCACCACCAAGCAGCCCAGCGGTTGGTCGTGAAGGATGCGTTTTCGATAAAGCCAGACGCGCGTCTGCACGATACCGCTAAACAACCAGGAAAGGCCGTGCAACAACCCCGCGAAAAGCGTGGGCCAGACCCCTTCACGACGACCAAAAATCACATCAATCGTGAATTGCTCGAAAGTATTGAGCGTGCGTTTCAGCCAGTGGGACATGCGAGAGCGAGATACTGGCAAAAAGGCCCGCTGCTAGCGCGGAGGCGAGGGGAAATCGGATTTGACCACTTCGGCAGGTCGCGGATGGTGTCGCTATTCCCGCCCCCGGCGGACTCCTCCCATGAGCTACAAACTCTTCATACCCGGCCCCATCGCCGTCTCCGAAAAAACCCTCCATGCGATGGACCAAGGCATGATCGGGCACCGCAGCACGGACTTCGTTGCCCTATACAACTCGATCCAGCCCACCCTCCAGGCCCTTTTTTATACCGAGGGTGCAGTCTACCTTTCCACCAGCTCCGCTTGGGGCGTGATGGAAGGAGCCATTCGCAATGTGGTGAAAAAGAAAGTGCTGAACTGCATGAACGGCGCCTTTTCCGACAAATGGTATGACGTCTCCCTGCGCTGCGGTAAACAAGCCACCGCCCTCAAGGCCGAATGGGGGCAACCGGTAGACCCCGAAGCCGTCCGCCGTGAACTCGCCACCGGCGCCTATGACGCCATCACCCTGATCCATAACGAGACCTCCTGCGGTTGCATGAGCGACCTTCCCGCCCTCATGGCGGTGATTCGCGATTTCCCCGACGTTATCTCCATCATCGACACCGTCAGCTCCTTCTCCGTGGTCCCGATCAAAAAGGACGAACTCGGCATCGACGTGCTCATCACTGGATCGCAAAAAGCCCTCGCCCTGCCGCCCGGCCTGGCGCTCTTCAGCGTATCCAAACGCGCTCTTGAACGGGCCGCCACCATCACCGATCGCGGTTATTATTTTGATTTCGTTGAGTTCCAGAAGAACCACGAGGCCGGTATGACTCCCAGCACGCCCGCGATCGCGCTGATCTACGCGTTAAAGTCCAAACTCGACGACATCACGGCCGAGGGCATCGAGGCCCGCTACGCCCGCCACGCCCGCTTGAACAAAACCGTTCGCGAGCACATTCTAGCCAAGGGCTTCACGCTGTTCCCCCGCGAGGGCTACGGCTCGGTCGCACTGAACTGTTTTGCCAACAATCTAGGCTACGACCTCGCCGCACTGAACAAGACCCTGAAGAATAAACACCACCTCGTGATCGACGGCGGTTACGGCAAGCTAAAGGGTAAAACCTTCCGTATTTCAAATATGGGCGATGAAACCGACGTCACCATCGCCGCGATGCTCGCGTCCTTCGACTCCGCCCTCGCCGAGTGCCCCAAGGCCACGGCCTGATTCGACTCACGCGGTCAGGTTACTACCCCAGCCCGTCGGCCCCGGCCGACGGGCTTTTTCGTCTATCAAGAGTTTGATCCAACCGATTCTAAGCCAATCGGGTAAAGCGCTGATGCTCAGCCCCACGCTCAGTCCTTGCACCCCGCCACACCGCCAGCCATTTTTTCAGGAAACCATGCCGCTCATCCCCAAGCTCACCGATAAACTCCAGCGCCATCCGAAGCGCGTGGTCTTCGCTGAAGGCGCCGATCCCCGCATCCTTCAGGCTGCCCGCCAGTGGGTAACTCGCCGCATGGGTGTGCCCATTTTGCTCGGCGAACGGACCCAGATCAAAGACGTCGCCGCCCGCCTCGATATTAATTTGCAGGGCATAAGGATCATCGAGCCCGCCCGCAGCGAAGAGCTCCCGGCCTTGACCTCCCAGTTTGAGCAGATCCGTCGGCTCAAAGGCATCAAAACCGCCGAAGCCGCCGAGGCTCTCAAAAACAACGGCTACTTCGCCACCATGATGGTCGTCACCGGCCAAGCCGATGCGCTCGTCTCGGGCGGTTCCGTCGCCCCCGCCAGCGCCTTACGGCCGATTTTCCAGATCATCCCCCGGCTAGCCGGCGTTGAAAACGCCTCCTCCTTGATGATCCTCGACTTCGACGAGAAAAAAATCGGCTCGGATGGCGCCCTTTTTCTCTCGGACTGCGGCGTCATCCCCGAACCCACCGCCGAGCAACTGTGCGATATCGCCCTGTCCACCGCCAGCATCGCCCGCCACCTCACCGGCGAGGTTCCTCGAGTAGCCATGCTGAGCTACGCCACCCATAGCAGTTCAAACCACCCCGCTCTAGTTAAAGTCCGCCACGCCACCGAACTGGCACGCGCCAAGGCGAAGGCCCTCCACCTCGAACTAGAAATCGACGGTGAAATCCAAATAGACGCCGCGCTCGAACTCGTGGTCGCCAAAAATAAAAATGTCACCAGCTCGGTAGGTGGTCGCGCCAATGTCCTCATCTTTCCCGACCTAAACTCCGGCAATATCGCCTTCAAGCTCGTCCAGATCCTCGCCGGCGCCAATACTTTCGGCCAGATCCTCACCGGCCTAACCAAACCCGCCGCCGAGATCTCCCGCGGCGCCAGCGCGCATGACGTCTTCGGCGCCGCCGCCATCGTGGCCACGCAGGCCATCGACCCGCGCCTGTTGCACGGTTCGGCCTGATTTTAACGCAATAGCTTACCGACCGCTCATGCCCGCAGCTGAAACCCCCACCCTAGGCGAGCTGTTTCCCACGCCCAACCCCTTCGACCAGCCCGCGCTGCCGCTGCTCACTACCCCGACTAATAACGTCACCAAGCGCGTCTTCGTCGCCGCCACCCGGATGAACGATGGCAAGACCACCACTTGCCTCGGCCTTTATGGCGCCCTCCAAGCGCATTTCCCCCGCGTAGGTTTTATCAAGCCCGTCGGCCAGCGCTTCGTCGAAGTCCACGGTCAAAAAATCGACGAAGATTCCGTCCTGCTGGACTCGATCTTCCAAGTCCGAGTGCCGATCGAGAGCATGAGCCCCGTCGCGATCGACAGCACCTTCACCCGCCGCTTTCTCGAAAATCCCGAAGGTCTCCTTCCCACCCTAGAGGATCGTATCTGCCGCGCGTTCGACCGCGTCTCTTGGGAAAAAGACTTCACCATCATCGAGGGCACCGGCCACGCCGGCGTAGGCTCCGTCTTCGACCTGTCCAACGCGCGCGTCGCCAAGCTGCTAAACGCTAAGGTCATCTTAGTATCGCCCGGTGGCATCGGCCGGCCCGTGGACGAACTCGCCTTAAACAAAGCCCTCTTCGACCACTACGGAGTAGAGGTGATCGGTGCCATTCTCAACAAGATCGAGCCAGACAAGATGGACATGGTCCACCACTACGCCGGCCTCGGCCTCGCCCGGCTCGGCATCCCGCTACTCGGTGTCTTGCCCATCCAAACCGCCCTGATCGCCCCCAACCTCGCGCAGATCGCCGAGGAGATCGGTGGCAAATGGCTCAACGGTAGACGCGGCGGCGTGAAACAACGCGTGCAACGCGTCGTGGTCGGCGCCATGTCCGCCAAAGGTATCGTAGATTACCTCCAGCCCGGCGTGCTCATCATCACCCCGGGCGACCGCGACGATATCCTGCTCGCCGCCCTCGCCTCCTCGAAGATCTCCGGCGGCGCCAGTATCGCCGGCCTGGTCGTAACCAACGACATCAAGCCCCACCCTAAACTTGCCGAACTCCTCGCCCAGACCGACATCCCGGTCATCGCAACCAAGGAGGAAAGCTACGAGGTCACCAGCCGCATCAACCACATGTCGGTCAAGACCCAGCCGCAGGACCACGACAAGTTTCCCATCATCAAGCAACTGATCGCCGACCACGTCGACCTGAGCAAACTCATCGCGAGCGTGTGAGGGCGGAAAACAGCGAGAAGCGTGGAGTCAGGAACGGGGAATAATTTCCCCCCATGTCCCCGGCAGACCACATGGGTTCGTTCTTCTTCTCAATTCCGTGCGCCACCCTCTGCCTGCGTCTTCTAATTTCTAGCTCGTTACTCCTACCTCCACTCGTGCCGTGGATACCGCCGGCTAAGCTCCGTCTTCACCGTGGGATACATATCTCGCCAGAAACTAGTGAGGTCGTCGGTCACCTGAATGGGGCGGTAATTGGGCGCCAGCACGTGGATCTTCACCGGCACGCGCCCGCGCCCGAGGGTGAAGCGCCCCTCGATGCCGTAGAGCTCCTGTATCCGCGCCGCCATCACCGGCGGCCCTTCCTTGGCGTATTCGAGCTTCGCTTTTCGGCCATTGGCCATGGTTAGGCGCTCGGGCAGGTAGTCGTCGAGCACCGCGAGTTGCTCCGCTGTCAACCAGTCGCGCAGCACCGCCATGATCTCATCCTTGCCCTTGTCCTTCACCGCCCGAGCCCCGAGTTCCCCATAGCAAAGTTGTTCAACCAAGGTCGGTCGGTCGGCCTCGGTGAGCGGATTTACCTCCAGCTCGGGAAACCACTCCGCCATGCGGTTTACCCGCAGGATCCACTGCTCGACGGTCTCGTCCCAAGCCTCGATCTTGATTCGCCCCGCCACCACCTCGCGGGTCAACAACAGCGCCGCCTCCCCCAAAGGCGCCTCGTCACCACTCACTCGCGCCTCCAGCACGAGATCACGAAAGCGCCGCTCGCGCCGCGTGATCACTCGCTTCATCTCAGAGTCGTAAACTACCGTCCGCTCCTCGCGATAATCAGCGGGAAACAACTCCTTGAGCCAGGGCTCCTCCACCGCCGTAGCCAACGAGAGCAAGGTGCTGACCTCCCCGTCCCCGCGCCCGATCTCGCTGACCTCTGCCACCACCAGCAACGGCGCCCGCTGGATCGCGCTCTCCCGGGCAAGGAACCCCCGGCGCCCATGCACCAATTCGCAGCGGAGCGTTCCACTATCAAGCCTCTTGGCCACCTGATCGGAAAACCCCGCCAGCACGCACTTGGCCACCGCCCCCGCCTCCGGACGCCGCTCCGTGACGTCGAGGCCTTCCTTCTCTGCGATTTCCAAGAACGAAGCGAAGAGCGGCCCCACCGCCCGCGCCCCCTGCGCGTGGATACCGAGGCGCCGGCAAGCCTCTACGCCGTAGCCCGCTTTTTCAGCGAAACGCCACGCACGCATGAGCAGGAAAAAATCGCTCTCCGTCTCTACGCCCAGCGCCTCCTCGCGCGCCTCATCCACTGCCCGCGGCAGACCACGTTGCCAAAAACTCCGGCCCTGAGTGAGCGCCGCCATCAGCGCCACCGCCCGCACGCAACCGCGCGATTCCGCCTCCAAGAACATGCGCGCATAACGAGGATGCACCGGAAACCGCAGCATGCGGCGGCCGATCTCCGTGATCGTCGGAAGAAGAGGCGCGCCGGCCTTTTTTTCGACCACCAGCGCTCCGAGATCGGTCAACAAGTCCTCCGCCCTGGCCAGCGCCTTCGGATCGGGTTTTTCCAGCCAGGGGAAGCCCGCTACATCGTCGATACCGCTGGCCTTGAGCGTGAGCACCACCTCGGCCAGATCGAGCCGCCGCACCTCGGGCAACTCCTGCGCCGCCCGCCCCGCATGCTCCCGCTCCGTCCAGAGCCGCACGCACCGCCCGGGCGCGGTTCGCCCCGCCCGCCCCGCCCGTTGGTCCGCACTCGCCCTCGAGATTTTTTCTACCAACAGGGTATTGATACCACGATTGGGGTCGAACTTCGCCTGCCGAGCCAGCCCCGCATCCACCACCACGGTGACGCCATCGATGGTGAGCGAAGTCTCCGCCACATTGGTCGAGACGATGATCTTGCGCGCACTGGTCCGCGCCACCGCCCGATCCTGCGCCTCCGGCGGCAACTCACCGTGCAAAGGCAACACCACGCAACCGTTGAGCGCCCGATGCTCGCCGAGCGCCTGCACCGTTCGGCCGATCTCGTAGGCCCCAGGCAGAAACACCAAAAAATCCCCTTCGGTCTGCCCCGCCACCCGCGCGCACTCCCGCGCCGCGACATCCCAGACCGGTTCGGCCTCGAAGTTGACCGCCTTCGGCAGATACTCAATCGCCACCGGAAAACTTCGCCCCTGCGAGGTGAGGATCTCGCAGGGCGCGAGATACTCCGCCAGCCCCTGCGCATCCAGCGTGGCCGACATGACCACGATTTTCAGGTCCGGCCGCGTCGTCGCCTGAATCTGCATCGCTCGGGCCAGCGAGATGTCCCCGTAGAGATGACGCTCGTGAAACTCGTCGAACACCAAAGCCGCCACCCCGCGCAACCGAGCGTCGAACGACATCTGCCGCAGCAAAATTCCCTCCGTAACAAACCGCACCCGAGTCCGCGCCGAAACCCGCGATTCCAACCGAATTTGGTAGCCTACCTCCTCGCCCAGCGCGCACCCCACCTCCTCCGCCACCCGCCGTGCCAGCATGCGCGCCGCCAACCGCCGCGGTTGCAAAACCACCACCTCGCCCGACTCCAGGAACCCATGCGCGCGGAGCATCTGCGGGATCTGCGTCGATTTGCCCGACCCCGTCGGCGCCTGCACGACCACCCGTCCCGGCCCGCGCAAGGCGGCCACAAGGGCGGTTTCCAACTCGTAAATAGGCAGTTCGCGCGGCGTCATCAGTTCGTCATCTTAAATCAACGCCCGCCAACACCCGCCGCAAGCCCACTCCCGCCCGCTGTTCCCATGCGTGAACTCACCCTGACCTCCCGACACCCTCGCCTCAGGCTCGAACGCCGCACCCTCGCCCGCGCCCTCGCTCAACTCGACGCAGCATTTCGTTTCACCCCCGCGGACCTGCCCACGCTGAGCCCCGCCGGACGCCGTCGCGCCCGCGCTCAAGCGGTGGCCAAAAACAACGCACCCTCCGCCGTCCCGCCCGGTGCCTTGTCCGTGACTTTCCTGACCGACCCCGCCCTCACCCGCCTGCACTCCGACTACCTAAATGATCCCTCGCCGACTGATGTGATCACCTTCGAGGGCGACCCCGCCGTGGACCACGCGGGCGACATCTGCGTGTCGGTCGACACCGCCCTCGCCTACGCCGAAAAACACCGACTGCCCTTCGCCGAGGAACTCCTGCGCTATGTAATCCACGGTTGGCTGCATCTCGCCGGTTACGACGATCTCGAACCCCGCAAAAAACGCCGCCAACGCGCCGCCGAGGACCGCGCGCTAAAACTCCTGCGCGCCGCCGACCTCGTCCCCGCCTTCAACCTAAAACCGCGTTAACCCGCCGGATCCACATCCCTTCGTCCTTCGGATTTTCCACTCGTGCCCGGCCCGCTCCACTCCACCGAGATTCACGTCCTCGCCAAAGCCACCCACGCCGGCGACCAGTTGATCCTGACCGGCTTCTCGCCGGAAGACGGCCTGCTCACCACCCTGCTCCGCCTGCCCCGCGCTAGCGCGCCCGCCGCCAACCCGGCGCCCGATCTCTTCGACCGCCTAGCGCTCACCCTCGAGCACGGCCGCGGCTCACCCGTCGGCGGCCCCTGGTTTGTGCGCGAGCATCGCCTGCTCATGCGCCACTCCACCATTGGTCGATCCTACGAAGCGCTTGCCGCCGCCTCCCGTCTCGCGCGGGTCATCACCCGCAACCCCGGCGCGCAAGACACCCGCGCCGACATCGACGCCCTGCTCACCCGCGCCTTCGCCGCCTTTGCCCGCCCCGCCGCCCGCCCCGAGCTGGTGTTCTTCAAAAGCCTCTACGTCTTCGCCCGCGACGAAGGCCTGCCCCTAAAAGAGGAATGGCTGCCATTGCTCCCACCCGCCGACCGCGACCTCGCCGCCGCCGCCCTAGCCCTACCCGCCGACGCGCACGAAGCGCCCGCTGCCGTTGATCTTGCCCGCCTCACCCAAAACCTCGCGTCCTACCTCGCCGCCGAGCACGACCTGACCGTGGACTGAAAAACACTCGCACCCAGTGAACATCGACCACTCCAGTCGTTCCGCCCGCTTCGGGGTTGGCGAACTCGCCACCTTCGCCCCAGGCCCCCGCGAGCCTCACGACGGCCAAGGTGGACGCTGGCGCATGGAGCTCGGCTCCCACTGGCACCGCGAACTCCGCGCCGCCGCCGATCCGGCCGACGCCGCCCTTCGCCACGAGGTCCCCGTTCAGGGCGTCCTCGCCCGACGCGGCTGGCTTTTCCACCTTGAAGGCCGGCTCGACCAACTCCGCGCCTCCGCCTCTGGCCCGCTGATTCGCGAATTCAAGACCACCCTTGCCCGCCTCCCGCTTGAAACCGCCGAGTTACGCGCCACCCACCCTTCCCATTTCATCCAGCTCGGGCTCTACGTCCTCCTGCTAGAATTCGCCGCGCCCCAGCCTGCGCCTGCCGGCGAACTCCTCTTTATCGAAGCCGGCACTGGGCTTCAACAAGCGGTGGCATTCACCGAGACCGACCGCACGGCCGCTCTCGCCCACCTCGATCTGGTCGCAGGTTTTCTGGAGGATCGTCGACTCGCGCTTGAACGCCTGCGCACTCTCTCCTGGCAACCCGCCTTCGCGACGCCCCGCCCCGGACAGGAGACCATCCTGACCGACCTCACCAACGCCCTGAACTCCACCCCCGGCGAAGTCCGCCCCGCTCCCATCGTGCTCGCCGCCCCCACCGGCTACGGCAAAACCGGCGTGCTGCTCGAAACTGCTTTCGCCGCCCTCCGCGCCGGCCGCGCCGATCGCGTGCTCTACCTCACCGGCAAATCCACCGGCCAACTCCACGTCCTCGCCACTCTCCAAAAAATGCTCGCCGACCCCCGCGCGACGGGCGACGCGCCCGCGCTGTCCGCCTGGAATCTACGCCCCAAGCGCGAGCATTGCGTAAACGACATTTTCCACTGCACCCGCGAGCGCTGCCGTTTCCTGCACGACCTGCCCCGCCGCCACCGCGAGGCCGGGCTCGCTCGCTTTCACCTTTTCCCCGCGGACGCCCGCGGCCTCCCTGCCCTGCGCGCTGCCGGCCTCGCCGCACAGGTCTGCCCTTACGAAATCGCCCGCGCCGCTCTGCCCTCGTGCTCGGTCTGGCTCGGCGATTTTAACTACCTCTTCGCCCCCGCCAACCGCGGCGTGTTTGTGGATCAGCCGACCTGGAACCCCGCCACCAGCCTGCTCATCATCGACGAAGCCCACCACCTGCCCAGCCGCATCGCCGACGCCCATTCCCACGCTCTTACGGCCGACGAGGTCCACGCCCTGCTCGCTGAGTTGCCCGATGATACCGCCCGTTCTGCGCGCCGGGCCTTGGAGCAACTGTGGTCGCTGCTCGCCGCCCTGCCTGCCACCGACTCCCTCGATCTCGACGCCGAGGACGACCTCCTCGCGACCCTCCGCACTACCCTCGCCGCGCTGGAAAAGCACCCAGTCAATCCCGCCGCCCTCAGCCCGTCCGCCGCCGATTGGCTCTTCCGCCTACCCGCCCTGCTCGCCTTCGCCGGCGACTCCACTTTGGAGAAACTCCTCTGGTGCCCGCGCCCCACCGAACTGCGCCTCACCTGCCTCGATGCCGCCCCGCTCATCGGCGAACAACTACGCGCCTTCGCCGGCGTGATCCTCGCCACCGCCACGCCCCCGCCGCCAGAGGTCTTCGCTGCCGCCCTTGGCTTGGGTTCCGAACCTTCCGGCTCATTGGTCATTGGACATTCCCCATTGGCCCTTCTTACTCCTCCTGCCCCCTGGCGCGACCACGCCTACGACGTCGCCCTCGACCTGCGAGTCGACACCACCTTCCGCCAACGCGACCGGCACCTGCCGGCCACCGCCGCCACCCTCGCCACCCTACGCGCCGCCTCCACCGGACCAGTCGCGGCCTTTTTTCCGAGCTACGCCTACGCCGAAAAAGTCCTTGCCCGCCTCGACGCCGACGAGCCCGGCCTGCGCTGCGTGCTCCAGCCTCGCGCCGCCGATCTCGCCGCCCAACAGGCCTGGATCGAGGAACAGCTCGCGCTCGCCGACGTGCTCGCTTTCGTGCTCGGCGGGAGCTTCGCCGAGGGCATCGACCACCTCGGTGGCCGCGTGTCGCACGCGCTCGTGGTCGGCCCCGCCCTGCCCGAGGTCAACGCCCTCCAGCACGCCCGCGAGGCCGCCCTCGCCCGCCATCTGCCCGCCCCCGAAGCCTTTCGCCGCGCCTACCTAGTGCCCGGCCTACAAAAGGTGAACCAGGCTCTCGGCCGCCTCGTGCGCGCGCCCGGCCAATCCGCGAAAGTGCTGCTCCATTGCCGACGTTTCGCCGACCCCGCCTACGCCTCCCTGCTCGCGCCTGAATACCAACTCGGCCGCCACCTGCTCGACGCCACCGACCTCGCCACCTGGCTAGCCGCACCCGCGACGGAACCGCGCGCTCGATAAATCGCTTTCCGCCCAGACGAGTTTTTGACGTTCCCACGAAACTCGACGAGACTGCGTCCGCCCATGAGTCGTTTCCTTCCTCCCACCACCGACGCGGACCAGCAACCGGTCACCTGGTTTCGGGGCCACCCCGTCTACGCCGCCCACCTGATTGTCGCGGTGTTAAGCGTGAGCATGATCGTCACCACCCTGCTTCTGGCCTTCGGCGGGCGAGCGGTGCTAGCGGTGCTTGAATTCACCAGCCCGGAGGTGCTCGCCGGCCAGCTCTGGCGACCGTTCACCTACGGGTTGGTAAACCCGCCCGGCCTCGGCTTCGTGATCGATATGGTGATGCTGGTTTTTTTCGGCCGCGAGGTGGAGAAATACCTCGGCCGCCGCGCCTTTATCCGGCTTTACCTAGCGCTCTACCTGCTCACCCCGGTGCTATTGACCATCCTCGGGCTTTTCGGTCCGCGCTTCCTTTCGGGCCAGACCGGCAGCTTCGCCATCTTCATCGCCTTCGCCGCGCTCTACCCCAACGTGCCAATGTTTTTTAACGTGCTGGCCAAGTGGGTCGCGGGCATCCTCGTGGCGGTCTACACTCTGGTCGCACTGAGTAATCACGACTGGTCCGGCCTGCTCTCGCTCTGGGCCACGACCGGCTTCGCCTTTGCCTATATCCGCCACGCGCAGGGACATTTTAACCTGCCCACCCCCCGCCTGCCCGCCCGCCCAACGACGCGTCCGACCACCACGCCTGCGACCACGACCCGCCCGACAGCCCCCCGCCCCACCGTGCGCGGCGTGCCCCCGCCCGGTCCGGCCGACATCGACGCGCTGCTCGATAAGATCAGCCGCGATGGCATCCATAGCCTCACCGCGGCCGAACGCGCGAAGCTCGACGAAGCCCAGGCCCGCCTCGCCAAGCGCGGCACGCGGAGCTGATTGATAAATTGACCTCAAAGCCTGCGCTGCAGAGCGCAGAAACAGGCTCAGAGCCCGCCCATGTCGGCGAACTGAGCAGCGGCGGGGCGCTCGCTTGGCTCGGGCCAGAGAATCATCCCGGCGCCGACGGTAGCGTTGGTGAACTCGTCGATCAGGATGAAGCTGCCGGTCGTGCGATTGCGTTTATAGGGGTCGGTCATCAGCGGCACGGCGGTGCGCAGGAAGACGCGGCCGATATCGTTCATCCCAATCGCCACGTCCTCGGTCTGCTTGCGCAGGGTGTTGATGTCCACCTTGTAGCGGACTACCTTGACCGCGCACTTGGTTTCGCGGGTGGCATGGCGGAGGATGTATTTGCCAGAGGAATTCAACTTGGCCGGGGAGAACCAGCAGACCATCGCCTCAACGTCCTGGGTAACGGCAGGCTGGTTGTGGGCCTTGGCAAAGAGGTCGCCGCGCGAACTGTCGATCTCTCGGTCGAGGGTCATCACGACGGACATCGGTGCGAAGGCCTCGGCGAGTTCGCCCTCGGGGCCGTGGATGGACTTGATCACGGCGGGCAGGCCGGACGGCAGGGAGATGATCTCATCGCCGGGCTTGAAGACGCCGCCGGCGACGCGGCCGGCAAAGCCCCGAAAATCGTGGTGCGCGTCGTTATTGGGCCGGATGACAGTTTGGACGGAGAAGCGTGGATCGATGTGGTTGAGGTCGCTGCCGATGTAAACCGTCTCGAGCGTATAAAGCAGCGCGCCGCCCTGATACCACGGGGTGCGGACCGATTTCTCGACCACGTTGTCGCCGTGAAGGGCGGAGATGGGAATGAACTTGATGTCCGGAATGCTGAGGCGCGAAGCGAACTCTGAGTATTGCGCGACGATCTCGTTGAAGCGGACCTCGGAGAAATCGACCAAGTCCATTTTGTTGACCGCGACCACGACGTGCGGGATGCCGAGGAGAGAGGCGATGAAGGAGTGGCGGCAGGTCTGCTCGATCACGCCCTTGCGCGCATCGATCAGGATGATGGCGAGGTTGGCGGTCGAGGCGCCAGTCACCATGTTACGGGTGTATTGGATATGGCCGGGAGTGTCGGCGATGATGAACTTGCGCCGCGGGGTGGCGAAGTAGCGGTAGGCGACATCGATGGTGATGCCCTGCTCGCGCTCAGCGCGCAGGCCATCGGTGAGGAGTGCGAGATTGAGGTTCTCCTCGCCACGCTGCTCGGTGACACGCTCGAGGTTTTCCAGGGTATCCTCAAAGATAGCCTTTGAGTCATAAAGCAGGCGGCCGATGAGGGTGGACTTGCCGTCATCCACGGAACCGGCGGTGGTGAAGCGCAGGAGGTCCATGGAGAGGTAATGCTCGTCGGTGTGAACGTGGGCGGGAGCGGCGGGAGCGGACATTTTTGGAAAGAGGGATTAAGTGAGCGGCGGCCGCAGTCGCGATGGGCCTTGGGCCAAAAGGTCGAACTTCGTGCCTTCGCGTCTTCGTGGTTCTAAATGTTATCAGAAATAGCCCGCCTTCTTGCGGTCTTCCATGGCGCTCTCGGAGCGTTTATCGTCGGCTCGGGTGCCGCGCTCGGTCACGCGGGCGGAGGCGACCTCTTGAATGACTTCGCCGAGGGTGGCGGCAGGTGATTCGACCGCGCCAGTGCAGGTGCTATCGCCGACCGTGCGGTAGCGCACGATGCGTTCCTCGTAAGTCTCGCCCTCAAGCAGGGTGATATAGGGCGACTCAGCGAGGAGGACGCCATTGCGATTCACCACGCGGCGGGCGTGACTAAAGTAAATGCTCGGGATGCGCAGACCCTCGCGCGCGATGTATTGCCACACGTCCATCTCGGTCCAGTTTGAGAGGGGAAAAACTCGGAAGTGTTCACCTTGGTTTTTACGGCCGTTAAAGAGATTCCACAACTCGGGACGCTGGTTCTTTGGGTCCCACTGGCCAAACTCGTCACGATGCGAAAAGAAACGTTCCTTGGCGCGGGCCTTTTCCTCGTCTCGGCGGGCACCACCCAGACAGGCATCAAATTTGAACTCCTCGATGGTATCGAGCAGCGTTACGGTCTGGAGGCCGTTGCGCGAGGGGTTGAGACCTTTCTCCTCTAGGCAACGTCCAGCCTTGATCGAGTCCTCGACGTAGCGAACCACCAGACGGGCGCCGATCTCAGCCGCGAACCAGTCGCGATACTCGATGGTCTCAGCGAAGTTGTGTCCGGTGTCGACGTGGACCAGCGGGAACGGGATGCGCGCGGGGGCGAAGGCCTTTTGTGCGAGACGCGCCATCACGATCGAGTCCTTGCCGCCAGAAAACAGCAGCGCCGGACGCTCGAACTGCGCGGCCACCTCGCGCAAGACAAAGATCGCCTCGTGCTCGAGCTGGGCTAGATGGGTCAAATTGTAAGAAGACATTGGGACGGAAAAAGTGGGAAACGGGAAAGCAGATACACAGAAATCAAACGCCTACAGGCGGATACGAGATAAAACTGCCACTTGGAGGAGCGCGAGGCAGGCCTCGGGCGAGGCTGCTTCGGTGTCGATCACCAGCGCATTCCCCTCATCCGCACCCGGTTCCTCAAAAGTGGAATCGCGGCCGGTGAATTGCCCTACCCCGCCGGCCGCCGCCTTGGCGTAGAGCCCCTTGGGGTCGCGGCGGGCGCAGGTCGCGAAGTCCGCCTTCACATAGATAGGGAGCAAGTCATCCGCCCCGAGAATCTCCCGCGCCAGCGCCCGATGGGCGCGCAAAGGGGTGATAAAGGAGCAGAGCGTGACCAGACCGGCCTGCGCATGCAGCTTGGCGACCTCAGCGATGCGGCGGATGTTCTCCGTGCGATCTGCATCGGAAAACCCTAGCCCGCGATTGAGGCCGGTGCGCACGTTATCCCCGTCCAGAAGTTGCGTCACAAACCCTTGGGCGTGCAAACGCCTCTCCAGCGCGATGGCCAGCGTGCTTTTACCCGAGCCGGAAAGCCCAAAAAACCAGAGCACCCGCCCGCGTTGACCGAGCCGTGCCTCTTTCTCCGTTCGCGGCAGCACACGGTCGAAGATTGGATGGAGGTTCTCGGCACTGCTCATTTGTTGAGTAAGTTGGTCAACATCTATAGGAATTAACCATAGGCCAAGCGCAAACTTACGCGCGCACGGTTGGCGACTTTACGGCGCCTTGGGCGGTAAACCCATGCTCGCGTCGTAGGCCTGAACCGCCGCGAAAAGGGCCTCGGCGATGTCCCCGCGGTAGTTGGCGTTGGCGATTTTAGCCGCCTCACCGTTGTTTGACAGGTAACCAGCCTCAACCAGCACGCCCGGGCAGTCGACGAGGCGCAGCACGGCGAAACGAGCGCGTTTGTAGCCACGGTCCTCGGATTTTAATTTGGCGAGGAGTTGGCGGTGCATGTGATAACCGAGGATCGCACTGCGCGAGTCGTGGCGGTTGCCGGGATAAGCGACCTTATCCTCTGGGCCAGACTTGGCGGACGACGTGGAGCGCTGAAATTGCGGAGTCAGCACGTAAGTCTCGGTTCCGCGCACATCCGAACCGGCGGCGACCGCGTTGAAATGAATGCTAATAAACAGATCCGCCTTGGCATTATTGGCAAACTCGGCGCGGTCCGACAACTCGACGAAACGATCATCCGTGCGGGTCATGCGCACCTTCCAGGCGCCGTCGGCGAGCAGCGCTTGGAGTCGCTTGGCTACATCCAGGGTGAAGGTTTTCTCGTTTAACTTGCGGGCTTGATTGAGCGTGCCCGAGTCCGTGCCGCCGTGGCCCGCGTCGATCACGATGGTGCGGATGGCATTTCGGCCGACCCGTGACGGCCGCAGAATGGGTAAAATGAGGCGGTCCAGATCGATCGTGGGGACAACGGGCGAGCCTTTATATAGCTCGACCGGCTCACCGAGGAAGAGACGGAGGCCATTTAATTTGGCCTCGCGTGAGCCTACCGTGAAGACGACCTCGCTCGCGCCGGAGCTTAGGGTGAGCGCACCTGCATCCGGGCTATAGCTCGCCTTGTAGCCGAGTTGGGCGAATTGGCCGCGCGCATCCGTGTAGCTGACGCTGCCCAATTTCACGGTCGCAGGCAGGCGGGTGACCTGCTGCCGCCCGCCCGCCGGTCCTGCCGCGAATAAGCTGCCGGCGGCGGGGCCGAGGGCCAGCGTAAGAAAAAACGAGGCAGCCAGTGCCACTCGGGGCGCGCGCGGAAGAAAACCGAGGGTGGGCACGGGAACCGTAGCGCGGACGTTTGCTCAGACGCGGAACGCGGGTCGAGCCTACTTCTGCTCGTCGGCTTCGTCGTCCTCGTCGTGGTCGCCCTTACCGGTATCGTCCACCGCCTGCTCGTCAGCGTTCATCGCGTATTTACGCTTCCGCTTGTTAGTCGGGTGCGGCGTGAGCATAACGTTGATCTGCTTGCCCATCAACTTTGGCTCGGAATCGGCGTGGCCCATGCCGGCAAGCTCCTCCAAGGCTCGCTTGATGACTTGGAAACCGATCTCGGTGTGCGCCATCTCGCGACCACGAAACTTGAGGCGAAGCTTCACCTTGGAACCGTGGTCCAGAAACTCCTCCGCATGGCGGACCTTGGTCAGGAAATCGTTGTTCTCAATGCGCGGCGTGAACTCGATCTCCTTCAACCGGCTCGCCGTGGACTTTACGTGGCTGGTCTTCTTCTGCTCCTCGTAAATGTATTTGCCGAAGTCCATGATGCGGCAGACCGGCGGCACCGCATTTGCCGACATCTCGACCAGATCGAGGTTGAATTGCCGGGCCAAGGCCAGCGCACGCTCAGTGGGCAGAATGCCCAGCTGCTTACCTTCGGGGGAGATGACCCGGATCTCAGGGACGCGGATCTTATCATTGCGCTTGATGTGCGCAAAGGGGTCGTTGTTACGACGAGGATAAGGTTGACCGGGGCGACGAGCGCCACCGCCGAAGGGTGCTGAGAGGGCCATCAATAATTCTGGGTGCTAGTTGCGGAACGAACACCAGCCACGCCCGTCCCGAGCGTAAACACAACTGGAAAACCATCACCCGTGCGCAGGACCTCACGGAGCGGGCTTCGCCAACTCCGCCACGAAGCCGCCCGCCGGCAGTAGTTCGACCCGCAAAATCCGGGTCTTACCCGCCAGTTGCCCCTCACTTCGCACCCAACCGCCGTCGACGCCATCAGTAATCAGAGTGTAGGCCATCGACCCACCCAGCTTGGCCCGACGCTGGCCAGGCGCGACGAGAACCGCCAGATCGACCTCAACCGTCTTGCGCACCGCCTCGCCATTGATCCCCGCCACGCGCCAAACGCCATCCGCTCCCAAGCGTCCGAAAACCGCCAGCTTGCCCGGCTCGCCCGCTAAGAACCGCGTCTCCTCCCATACCGCCGGGACGCGGCGCAGGAAGTCGCGCACGTAGTCCGGTTGCTTAGCCAAGCCATCCGGCGTCTCCACGATATGCTGTATGCCGGAGGTAAGCACCACGGTGCTGGCCAACTCAAAACCGAGACTGGTCCGCCGTTTAATTTTCCTGGGGCCATCGACGCAAAAGGGGGTAAAATCCATGGGGTCAAAAACGTTACGGGCGAAGGGCAACATCGCTACATGGCTCGGCGCGCGATCGGCATTCGCCTGCTCGAAAGTGATAAATTCATAGCCCCTCACCGCCTCGGTGGTCAGGAGGTTAGGGTAGGTCCGACCCCAACCGCGCGGCAGCGTCGCACCATGGAAATTCATGGCCAACCCTGCCGCCGCCCCCTCCGCCATTAGATCCTGGTAGAGTTCCACAAAGGCCCGACCATCTCCTCCGAAAAAATCAACCTTCACGCCCTTCACTCCAATTTCACGAAGCTTGGCGAACTCGGCCCGCATCGCGTCGCGGGTTAGCAGACGATTTTTGGGGGTCTGAAAAGCGTCATTCCAGTCGCCGTTGGAATTATACCAGACGAGCACATCAACGTTTTTTGCCCGCGCATACGCGACCAACTCCTTGAGTTTGCCCTCGCCGATCTGGGTATCCCAGAGTGCATCGATGAGGCAGTATCGCCAGCCCAGCGCCGCTGCGTAATCGATAAACTCCTTCTGCACGGGAAAGGTGGTCTGGGCGTCACCGCGCTTGGGCCAACTCCAGGCCGCCAAACCAGTGGGCGGCACGAAAGCGCCCGCCGCCGCCGGGTCGGCTACATCCGTGCCGAGCGTGGATTCAACGACCGTGCGCAACTCGCCCGCCGCGATCACCCGCCAAGGCGTGGTGTAGGGCGTAGTGAAGCGCGGCCCTACCGGCGCAGCGCCGATCGTCTCCCGCGCATCCGGAAAACCGATACGATACTCGCCGCCCGGCGACTCATGCCGCAGCCGCGAGGCGCAATAGCCGCGCCCCACTCCAGCCTCTGAAATCAGCACCCAGCGTTTACCCGTGCGGAAAAGGGCCGGAAACACCCACCCGGCACCAAGTGTCGATGGTGTGCCCGCTGCGATGTCCAGCTGGTAATACTCCTCGTAGGACGGGTTCGTCCGCGACCAACCCGTCTTGGCGACGGACATCGGCTGCAACCAGGCCCGCGCACCAACCGGCAAGTGAAACGAGGTCGCATCCTCCAACACCACCCGCTCGGCCTCGCCCGCCTCGGGAAACACATAGCGGAAAGCGACACCGTCATTCGACACCTGGAAAACAACATCTATCCGCTGGCCGGCAGCCGTCGCCAGACGATAAGTGCGCCGCTTCGCCTCGTAAGTATTAAGTCGGCGTTTGGCCGTCGCCAGTTCGTAGGTCTCCTTCACCCGCTCGACACCCGAGCGACCGACCAGAGTTAAGCCACCCGTGAAATCGACGTCCCCCAACGTCAAACCGAGCCGGGATTCGGCCAGCACTGGCTCACCGTCTATTTTCAGCCAGTAAACGGGCGCGCCTTGATCGTTTAAGGAAAAGTCGACCGCCACCCGACGATCCGGACTGCGCAAGGTGTCCGCGGATGCCGCTGCGGCTAGGCGGGGCGCCCCAAAGACCCCAGCAATCATAAGCACTACCACGCGCGAGACCTGAATAAAACCAGAGGTAAAATGCATAAATTTTAAAAGGTGACCTCCACCGCGCGGAATATCCACCCGCCCCCGCAGCCCACGGAAGGATAACCCGGAGGCAACCCCGTTGCATTGGCCAATCCTCCAATTCCCTTGGCGCGCAGAAAACGCCCCTTTGCCATAAACTGGGCCAATCGCCTCAGTCGTCGCTACGGCGGCCCGAGAGCATTAGCAAGATGTGCAGGAGCGAGCCCAGGGCGGCCACGAAGGCAGCAACGTAGGTCAGCGCAGCGGCATCAAGGGTCTCGTTGACCCCCTTCATTTCGTCACGGTCAAGGATACCGAGACCGACCAACTGCTCCTTGGCGCGGCGACTGGCGTCGAACTCTACTGGCAGAGTCACGAACTGGAAAATACAGATCACCGCCAGCGCGACGGCACCAAGCACCAGCAGTTTCCCGCCGAGCGCGGTGCTGAAAAGAAAGATGCCCGCGATCATGACAAAGTTCGATACGCTTGCCGCGATCTGGGTGGCAGGCGCGAGAGTCTGGCGGATGCTCATCATGGCATAGCCGACCTTGTGCTGGATGGCGTGGCCAGCCTCGTGGGCGGCCACCCCGAGCGCAGCGAGGCTGGAGCCGTGGTAGTTGTGCGACGATAGCGCCAACTCGCGGGTGAGCGGGTTATAGTGGTCGGTGAGCTCACCGGGCACCTCGATTATTTTTACATTGGTGATACCGGCGGAATGCATAACCGCTTCTGCGGCTTCGCGACCGGTGATGCCGCCACGCGAGCCCACCTGCGAATTATGCGCGTAGGCGCTGCGAATCTTCATCTGGGCGTAGAGCCCGAAGAACATGGGAATGATGATAAGAACGATCCAGATTAGCATGGTAGGGAGGAGTTGGAGTCTGCCCGTAACACGCGCGAGTCTGCCGGCTTTGCAAGTGGAAGACGCCGGGCGTAAAAAAGCCGGCGCAGTTTGTAACCACGCCGGCGGCTTATCGGAAAGACTGCGACCCGCCTTAGAGGGAGGGGATGTCGAGCCACTTGCGCTCGGCCCAGCTCTGGAGACCGAGCTCGGCGAGTTGCACACCCTTGGCGCCCTCGCGCAGATTCCAAGGGAAAGGCTCGTTCTTCACCACATGGCGGAGGAAAAGCTCCCACTGGACCTTGAAGGCATTGTCATAAACACCCTGATCCGGCACGCGGACCCAGCCGTCCTTGTATTTAACCGGGCTATCGATGTCGGGATTCCACACGCAGCGGGGCGTGGCGGCGAGGGCCTGGGCTTTGCAGTCACGCAAGCCAGCGACGGCCGAGCCGTGGGTGCCGTCGACCTGAAGGGTCAAAAGATCGTCCCGGTCAACGCGCACCGTCCAAGATGAATTGAAGTGGCAGATGACGCCATTCTTCAGCTCGAAGGTAGCGTAGGCCGAGTCATCGGCGGTGCACTTGTATTTCTTGCCGGCCTCATCCCAACGCTCGGGCACATGGGTGGCGCCGAGACAGGTGAGCGACTTCGGTTCGCCGAAGAGGTTCTGGATCACATACTGCCAGTGGCAGAGCATATCAACGATGATGCCGCCGTCATCCTCCTTGCGGTAGTTCCAGGAAGGACGCTGCAATTTCTCGTATTCGCCGGTGAACACCCAGTAACCGAACTCGCCGCGGACGGAGAGAATCTTGCCGAAGAACCCGGTGTCGATCAGCCACTTTAACTTCACGAGGCCGGGCAGCCAGAGCTTGTCCTGCACGACGCCGTTCTTGAGGCCGGCGGCAGTGACCTCGTCGAACAGCGCGAGGGCCTCCTTAGAGGTGGTTGCCGTGGGTTTTTCGCAGTAGATGTGTTTGCCGGCCGCGATGGCCTTGCGCACGCCATTCGGACGCTGGCCGGTCAGGGTGGAATCGAAGTAGATCTGATTGGCCGGGTCGGCCAGCGCGGCGTCGAGGTTGGTCGAGTAACGCTTCACCCCGGCGCGGGCGGCGAGGGCGGCGAGCTTGGACTCGCTGCGACCGATTAGGATCGGATCAGGCATGATGACCTCGGAGTCATTCAATTTCACCCCCCCCTGGTCGATGATGGCCTTGATCGAACGCAGCAGATGCTGGTTCGTGCCCATGCGTCCGGTGACGCCGTTCATGATGATGCCGATTTTATGCGTGGTCATTTGGATAAAAAATCTAGGATGTAGATGCGTTTACGCAGATAAAAGATACCCTAAGGGGCGGCTTGCAGTTAGAACGATACCGACGTGTCCTAGCACGTTCCCGCCCCCCATCCATCGGTTCCGCCATGCTCGCCTGGAGTCCCCTGCTCGTCCAAAAAATCGAGATCCACGCCCTCGGTTTCGTGCTGCGCAAATTGCAGCTTAACCGTCATCGCGAGGCCGAGGTAGCCCCCCACCGGCACCCCTTTTACCAGTTGATCCTCTACCTTGCGGGCGAGGGCGTGCAAATCCTGCGCGACCGCCGGGTCGAGGCCCGGGCCGGGGATCTTTTCATCATCCCGCCCGGTGTTGACCACGGCTTTGCTCTAGCCGGCACTAGTCGGCCGCTCTGTCTCGTGCTGGAATACGAAAGCCGTCCCAGCACGCGCGTTTTCCATCGCCACCTGCCGCAGCAGGCCCTGAACGAACTCCACTCCCTGCTCGCCCGGGTGCCAACCAAAGGTCGCCTCGCTCTGTCCGACTATCCTGCCGTGCTTTCCGTCGTGGCACGTCTGCTCGAACCCGCACGCCCCGCCGAGCCCGCGCCTGCACCGCACCCCTCCCCTCTCTTCGCCCGTGTGCGTGAAGGCCTGCGCGACGCCAAACCCTTTGACGAAATCGCGCGAGAGACCGGCTATGTCCGTGACGCCCTGAGTCGCCGCTTAAAGCGGGAACATGGCCTCAGCCTGCGCGGCCTTCGCGATCATGAACGACTCCAAGCCGCCCAAACCGCCCTGCGTGCGACTCCGGGTATCGCCGCCGCCGCCGCACAGGCTGGCTTCGATGACCCGAATTACTTCGCCCGCTGGTTCCGAAAACAAACCGGCTTCACGCCCTCAGCCTGGAGACGCCAGTAAGCATTTCGCCTGCCTATCGGCACCTAAGCCCACTCGCCCGACCAAAGCGACCGGGGTGAAAGTAGACCAAGAAGTTTATGCGTTAGCTTGCACGCATTAGGAGGTAATATCCAAGCCACACCCTGGGTGTATTAGCCACGACCATGCGTGCTAATTCTATTGCTCGCCACCCCCCAAACCCTGCAGGGGCCATCCAGTCCAGAACCGCCAAAGGGCAAAGCCTCCTCACTGCGGAATAAACGGCCAATGCCGGAGGGGGCCAAGCGGCTTTCCCCCTCCGTTTTCAAGCGGTGCCTTGGCCGACTCAGGCCCGTAGCGTCGCGCAAAACTCCGCGAGGCGGGTCACGCCCTTGCGGATGGTCTCGTCTCCCGTCGCATAGCTGAGGCGCAGATAACCCTCCGCCCCGAAGGCCGAGCCATGCACGGCGGCGACCTTCTTTTGCTCCAGCAGGCGTTGGCAGAACTCGTCGGAAGTGAGTCCGAAGGAGGAGATATTCGGGAAAAGATAGAACGCGCCCTCCGCGAGTAAACAGCGCACTCCAGCGATCTTGTTTAACTCGGCATGGAGGAACTTGCGACGGCGATCGAAGGCGACTAGCATGGCATCGAGCGCGACGCGGGTCTTTTCTTTTTCCTTGAGCGCGGCCAGCGCACCCCACTGGGCAAAGGTCGTGGCGTTGCTGGTGGTCTGGCTCTGGAGCTCGGCAATGGCCTTGGCGATGGGCGCGGGCGCGACCGTGGTGCCGAGGCGCCACCCCGTCATGGCGAAAGTCTTCGCAAAACCCGACACGATGATGGTGCGGGCCTCGACCTCTTTTGAGAAGGTGGCCGGCGCGACGTGTTTGGCCCCGTCATAGGTGAGATGCTCGTAGATCTCATCCGAGAGGATGTAGAGGTTGTGCCGCAGGGCGACCTCTACGATGGCCTGCATCTCCGCCCGGGTGTAGACCGCGCCCGTGGGGTTGGAGGGGGAGTTGAGAATGAGCAGGCGGGTGCGCGGCGTGATCGCGGCCTCCAACTGGGCCGGGGTGAGACGGAAGCCAGTCGTATCGTCGGCCAGCACCACGACTGGACGCGCACCGGCGAGCTTTACCATCTCGGGGTAGCTCACCCAGTAGGGAGCAGGGATGATGACCTCGTCGCCTGGCGAGCAGGTAGCAAGGATAGCCAGATAACAGGAAAACTTGCCGCCGGGCGAGACAATCACCTGGGACGGCGCAACCGCTAGACCATAGTCGTCGCGATACTTATCCGCCAGCGCTTGGCGCAATGGCTCGATGCCCGGCGTCGGGGCATACTTGGTCTTGCCGGCCTTGAGGGCCGCGATGCAGGCCTCTTTAATGTGCTCGGGGGTATCAAAGTCGGGCTCGCCAGCGGCGAAGCCGCAGACGTCCTCGCCAGCGGCGGCCAGGGCCTTGGCCTTGGCATCAACCGCCAGCGTGGGCGAGGGTGAGATATTACGAGCCCAAGTGGAAAGGGCGGCGGGGGCGGTGCTCATGAATGATTAAGTGGGAGGAGAGTTTCAGGAACGGAAAAAACAGGCGAAAAGTGGCGCCTCGGCTAAGCAGGGGCGCTGCCAGCGCGGCTAAAGCCCCAGACCAGTCACCGGGCCTGAAGGCCACAAACCAAGATCACTTCTTGGACTTTTTGGCGGCACCCTTTTTGTCGAAATTCTTTTTATCCGAAACCTTCTTTTCTGGTAGCGCCTCAAGCGCCGCCCTCAAGATCTCGCCGAGGCTGACCTTCTGCTTCTTGGCGACCTTCACGAGCGAGGCCTTGTCCACCGCCGCAAGACGCACGGAAATCTGGCGTCGCTCCTCGGTGCCGGCTTCGAACTTCGAAAGGTTGAACTCGCCGAGCGCATAGCGGACGACCTCCGAAGTGGAGGCCAGGCCGAGTTTTTTGCGCTGCGTCTCGATCTTCTCGAGGAGCGAGACCGGCAGGTCAAAGGTAAGGGGTGAGGGAGCGGGAGCAGTTTTTTTGGCCATGTGAGGTTTGAGTGCGCAGTGATGAAAAAGAATGGAGTAACTCCAAGGGATTCACGTATCCACGCCCGAAAGACGCGGGCAATGCAAATCTATCAGAAATCCACGCCGCCCAGCCGCCACCCGCGCCCGGCGTTGACTCCGCCGCGAGGCGCGGAATTGTCTTCGCTCTTTAACCGGAGTGCGGTGCCCGTGACCCGCCCACCGTAAATCCCCATCACGGAAACCCGTCCTTACACCCCATTCGCCCCTCCATGGCCACCGTTGTCATCTCCAACCTTGAAAAATCCTATGCCGAAACCAAAGGCCCCGGCATCAAGGTCGTCCACGGCATCAATCTCGAAATCCGCGACCGCGAATTCATGGTCTTGGTCGGCCCCTCCGGCTGCGGCAAGTCCACCACCCTGCGCATGATCGCCGGCCTCGAGGAGATCACCGGTGGCACCATCGCCATCGACGGCGTGGTGGTGAACAACGTCCTGCCCAAGGACCGCGACATCGCGATGGTCTTCCAGAACTATGCGCTCTACCCGCACATGTCGGTTTACGAGAATATGGCCTTCGGTTTGAAGCTGCGGAAATTCCCCAAGACCGAGATCGAAGCCCGCGTGCGGGAGGCCTCCGCCATGCTCGGGCTCGACCCCTACCTCGACCGCAAACCCAAGGCCCTCTCCGGCGGCCAGCGCCAGCGCGTCGCGGTCGGCCGCGCGATCGTGCGCAAGCCCAAGGTCTTCCTCTTCGACGAACCCCTTTCCAACCTCGACGCCAAGATGCGCGTCTCGACTCGCACCGAGATCTCCAAGCTCCACGCCCGCCTCGGCGCGACGATGATCTACGTGACCCACGACCAAGTCGAAGCCATGACCATGGGCGATCGTATCTGCGTGATGAAAGACGGCCGCATCATGCAGGTCGCCGCGCCGCTCGAGCTCTACAACCGCCCAGAAAACCTCTTCGTCGCCGGCTTCATCGGCAGCCCTCCGATGAACTTCTTCAAAGGCCGCCTGCAACGCTCCGCCACCGCTGGCCTGCTGGATTTTGTCGAGACCAACACCGCCGGAGCGCCTGTGCGCATCACGCTGGATGCAGCCCTGTCCGCCAAGGGCACCGGCCACGTCGACCGCGAGATCGTTTTCGGCATCCGCCCAGAGGACGTGCAGGACACCCTCGGCCTAGAGCGAGCCGACCCCGCCCACACGATCGAGGTTAAGGTGGAAGTCTCCGAGCCCATGGGCGCCGAGACCTTCCTCTATCTCGGCACCGGCGCGACCAGCTTCATCGCGCGGGTCCGCCCCACCGACCGCTTCGAGGTCGGCCAGGTAGTCAAGGTCACCCTCAAGATCGGCGCCGCCCACCTCTTCGACGCCGCCACCGAGCAGGTGCTTAAGTAGGCCTGTTCCGCGCGCTTTCCGTCAAAGCCTGAGCGCCGAAGTCCCCGCCGAAACCTCCACCCCGGCGGGTTTTAAAAATCCTGCAGCCGCTGCTCACCCGCACCGCGTTCGGGCTCCAACCGGGCCAGAACCTCGCCGAGCAAATAGATCGAGCCCGTCACCACCAAAACATCTCCCCCCGGCCCGGGCTCTCCGACCGCGCAAGATCGCGGAGAAGGAAACAACCCCGCCACCTCGCCGCGAAAAACCCGGCCGCCGCGCGCGAGGAAGTCCGCCGGCACCAGCGCCTCTAACTCCTCAAAGGTCGATGCCCGGGCCTGCTGGGGCCGTGCCAGATGAATCTCCCGGGCGTGCCGGCCAATGACTTCCAGCAGGGGCCGCGCGCGGGCCACGCCCAGCACGCCAGCCACCACTACCGGACGCCGCCCGGTCTCCGCCACCAGTTTACAAAGCAGGCCATCCAGCACGACCGCCCCCTCGGGATTGTGGGAGGCGTCGAGAATGAGCAGGCGCCCGTCGGCCAGCCGCGAACGCTGCCAGCGCCCCGGCCAGGCGACCCGCGCGAGGCCCTCTTGGATATGCGCCTCGGTGAGCCCGAAACGTCCCGCCACCACCCGCGCCGCGAGCGTGGCCGTCGCCGCATTTAGCCGCTGGTAGTCGCCCTCGAGCGCCGAGCGCGGATACGTTGCCAGGTCCTCGCCAAAAACATCCCGCACCGCCGTGAGCGGTGCCCCGCGCTCCGCCGCCACCCTCCTCACCACCGCCTCGGCCTCGCTAGGCAGCAGGCCCATGACCACCGGCACCCCCGGCTTGATGATGCCGGCCTTCTCGCCAGCGATGGCCGCGAGGGTGTGACCAAGCAATTCGCAGTGATCGAGACCGATGCTAGTGATCACCGCCACCTCAGGCGTGAGGATATTGGTCGCGTCCAGCCGCCCCCCCAAGCCCACTTCAATCACCGCCGCCGCGCAATCTTTCCGCTGAAATTGGAGAAACGCCATCGCGGTCATCAGCTCAAAGAAACTCGGCGCCTCACCCGGAGTCGCTTGCTCCAGCTCCGCCGCTTTTGGCAGTAATTCGGCGACGTAAGCCACGATTTCCGCTTCGGTCAGGGCCTCTCCATCGACCCGCACGCGCTCACCGAGCCGCACCAGATGGGGCGAGGTGTATAAACCGGTGCGCTGGCCGGCCGCCCGCAGGATGGAGTCCAGCATGGCCGCGACCGACCCCTTGCCATTCGTGCCCGCTACGTGCAGCGCCGGTATCGCCCACTCCGGATGCCCGAGCACGGCGGCAAAGGCGCGCATACGATCGATGCCGAACGAGACACCGCACGCCTTGAGCGCGTAGAGTCGCTCGCAGATTGCGGCATAGTCTGCCGCGTCACTCGGGGAGGTCTCCGTGCTCACGGATCGGAGGGATCACGGGCGGACCGCACCGGACCGCCCCCGCACTCAGGCCACCGAGGCCGGGGCCTTGCGCAGATGCAGGGCGGAAAGAACGTCGCGCAGGGTGTCACGCATCTCGAGGCGGGGCACGATGAGGTCGATGAGGCCCTTTTTCTCGAGAAACTCGGCCGTCTGGAAACCCGCCGGCAGGGTCTGCTTCACCGTGTCCTTGATAACGCGCGCCCCAGCGAAACCGATCAACGCACCGGGTTCGGCGATATTGACGTCACCGAGCACCGCGAAGCTGGCGGTGACGCCGCCCATGGTCGGATGGGTCAGGATGGAAATGTAGGGCAGGCCGGCCCGGGCCAGGCGGCCGAGCGCCGCACTGGTTTTAGCCATCTGCATGAGCGAGAAAATGCCCTCCTGCATGCGTGCGCCACCCGAGGCCGAGAAAATCAGGCAGGGCGTCTTTTCGGCCAGCGCGCGCTCGATCGCGCGGGTGATCTTTTCGCCCACCGCCGAGCCCATGGCACCACCGCAGAAACGGAAATCCATCACCGCCACAGAGACCTTGATGCCATGAATCTTGCCCGTGCCGCAAATCACGGCCTCCGGCAGACCGCTGTCGCGCTCGTATTTTTTGATCCGTTCGGGATACGGTGCCGAATCCACGAACTTCAAGGGGTCCGCCGAGCGCACCGTGGCGTCGTGCTCCTCAAAAGTCTCTGCATCAAACAAAGCCTGAATGCGCCCGCGCGCGCCGATCGGGAAGTGGTAACCACTCCGCGGCACGACCATCTGGTTGGCCTCCAGCTCCTGATTAAAGATCACCTCCCCAGACAGGGGGCACTTCGTGTAAAGACCCTTGGGGATGTCCTTACGCTTAATAACAACCGTGGAATACTTGGGCTGGCTGAACAACGACATAGACGCGAAAGAGTTATGGATTTAAGGACCGGTTAACCGTGGCCGAAAGTGCAGACATCCACGTTTAACGCACCAGCCCGGCGCAGCACCGCCGCGCAGGCATTGAGGGTCGAACCGGTGGTGAAAACATCATCAAGGAGCACATACCGAAAGTCCGTGGTAATGACGACGCCGGGGGCCAGCGCAAACGCGTTTTTCAGGTTGGCCCGGCGTTGGTCGCGATCGAGGTTGGTCTGCGTTCGGGTATCCGCCTCGCGCCGCAAAAGCTCCAGCACCCGCGTGCCTGCTCCGAGTCGGGCCGCGACCGCCGCCGCCAGTTCCCGCGATTGGTTGTAGCCGCGTTCGCGTTCCTTGCGCGGGTGCAAGGGCACCGGCACCAGCGCCGCCCCGCGTAAAAAGTCGGCGGCATGGGCATTGGTGGCGATCAACTCCGCCATATCCTCCAGCACGAAGAGCCCCTGCCTATACTTGAGCGCGTGCACCAGCGCTCGCGCCGGACCACGAAAGAGCACCGCGGTGCGCCCCTCGTGAAACGCCGGCGCCAGGCCCTCGCAGTGCACGCAGAGCTGCTCGCCCGCCGTCTCGCCAAAATACGGATGCCCGCAACACGGGCAGGCCGGGGCCTCGACCCGCAGGATCAACGGCTCGCAAGCCGCGCAAATATGGCGCAGCGGGCTCGCCTCGGTCACCAAGCCGCCGCAGTGCAGGCAGGAGGGCGGGAAAAACACGTCGCGCAAAGCCCGCCCCAGCCCCCGCCACCCGCCCGCCACCCCACCCGCTTTACTCATCGCCCGCCCTCCCCCTTGCCCCACGGCGCCGGGTAGTGGACTTTCATCAAGAACAACCCCTGCGGCGGGGCCGTCTCCACCTCGGCGGTGCGCTCGCGCGTCTCGAGCAACGCCGCGATGCGCTCCGGTGTTAGCTTGCCCATGCCGGCATACACGAGGGCCCCGGCGAGGCTGCGCACCATCTTGTAGAGAAAGCCTTCCGCCTCGGCCTCGATGCGCAGGCGCGGACCGCTCTCGATCAGGTCGAGCCGGGCCAGCGTGCGCACGGTGTTCTCCCGCTCCTCGCCGCCAAAGGCCGAAAAAGCCCGAAAATCATGACGCCCGCGCAAAACCTCCGCGGCCGCGCGCATGGCCGCCACGTCCAGAGCCTTGGGCACCGACCAGGTGAACGCGTGCTCGAACGGGTCCGCCCACGCGCCGTGGATGAGGTGATAGTGATAAATTTTACCGGTCGCCGAATAGCGGGCGTGGAACTCGTCTGAGACCGGCTCGGCGCTTTGCACCTGGATCGAGGGCGGCAGCCCGCCGCGCAGCGCGGCCAGCAGTTTTTCGGCCCCATGCCGCCAGTTCGCATCGAAGTGAAAAACCTGCCCGCGCGCGTGCACCCCGGCGTCGGTGCGCCCGCTGCCGTGGATGCGCACCTCCGTCTGCAACAGCTCCGCCAGCCGCCGCTCGATATGATCCTGGACGGCATTCTTATCCGGCTGCGCCTGCCACCCGGAAAACACCGTGCCCGCGTAGGCGACGAGGCATTTCCAGCGTTGGGATTCTCCGTTCATGGCAGCCATTTAACGCAAATGTCGCGGACAAACGCGAATAAAGGCAAAGAAGGAAAACACCCCAACTTTCCCACGTCTGAGTAAACAATCCAGACGCCAAGCTAATAAAACCTATTCCAAGAATTCAAAATCATTAAACATCGCCGTAAGAACATTTTGTAACCGTTCTTTTAGGTCATTACTTCGATTAGACTGAGGCGACAAACCCCGTGCGATTGAACGAGTCACAACCTCCTTATCCACACCACCCAGCGCTAGCACCAGAGCGAACAAGGCGCCGGTTCGTTCAACACCATACTCGCAGTGCACAAACACCCCTTCTCCACGCCAAAGGGCCGCCAGCATATTGCGGGCAATTTGTCGTAGTTTTTCTCTAGCCTCACTTCGTGCCTTGTAGGCCTCATCATTGTGATCAACCCGCAGGTCTCGTTGCAAAATACCTTCAGGGCCGCTTGGTTCCATCAGGTCTGCCAATTCCGGCATGTCCTCTTTTGCCAGCCAGGTAAGCCCCGCCAAGTAAGGATCGTAACGTAAGTCAGGTTGGGTCGAGGCTAGGCACACGAGGTGTCTTATGCCGGCTTGCCGAAGGACAAACCAATCCGGCTGAAGGCGATTGGGAAAAGGACCACCCAGCAAAGGCGCGGGAAACCCATCCACCCGGAGGTGGACGCCTGGCTCCGCTGCCGAGGAGACCATGAAAGGGCCGCAAGGGAAGATTTGGATCATAGGGATAAACGGTTCCTAATGTCTGACCAAGTGGCGTCGTCACCGATGCCCGCGTCACGCCAGCGGCGCAGATCGGACAGGCCGTCGTAGGCCGAAACCAAGGCGGCGCGTAAAAGCAGAGATACCGGCGACCCGAGTTCAAGACCGGCCAACAAAGCTGTCTGGATCGAGGGCGGTATGTTCGCCCCCGCGCCGCCTATGCGGGCATGGAGGTCACGCTCCACCGCAAGGGCCTCGGCCTTGGACGCGAACGGGATCACGAAACGCTCCACCACCTGTTGCGGTGGTCCATAGCGCCGATGCAGACGCACGGTCATCGCTTTGATATGCACCGTGGTCTGTTGGGCACCGTCGAAGATGACCTTGGCGCGGTTGAAGGTGCCGCGACCGCAGACGACGGCTACGTCGTCCAGAATCAGGCCGTAAACCAACTCACTATTTCGAGGGATATCAGCCAGCGAATGGGGCACGATAGCTTTGGGATAACTTTGGGTGACGAGGGCAAGCGTAGGCATGGAAGAGTGCGTAGGTTTAGAATGATTGGCCATGGGCAAAGAGGAAGAATTCGACCTGTTCCGGGAGAACGCCCGCGTGCCCGGCGAAGTCATGCAGGCAGCGGAGATACTCAAGGTAACGCGCAGGTGCGTTGAGGTAGGTCACGTCGGCCAAAGGATGCAGCTCCGCCCACCGCGAAGCGGCCAGAACGGCCAGGATTCGACTATCCAAAATAAGTCCCGGCAGGAGTGCGGCAGTCTTTGGATCGCGGAATCTGCGGCCAAAAAAACAGGCTAGTTTCGAGATCGTGGAAATGCCCAGACCACCGATGCCGGCGAATCCTGCGCGGTAGGCTTGCCAGTCGGGAATCGGAGTTGCGGCCGCGCGAGCGATGTCGGGCAAATTTGCCAGCCATTGCAGGTGACGGTTGGCGCGCGCCCCGGAGGGATAGCCCCACATCAGGATGGCGAGGGTGCGAAGTTCGTCCGAAACGACCGCATGGTGTAGCCAATCGCGGGTGATTCGAATTTCAGGGGCTCCGGCGAAGAGCGCATGAGACAACCCAGCGCGTCCGGCTTTGGCGCAAGGAGTAGTCCAAAAACCGGCGCGCACCGGCACGGAGTGCTGCGCTACTGGGACATGGCGGATGAGGCTTAAGTAAAGTGGATCAAAGAGATAAGGCATAATTTAGAATTAAAACTACCTGAAGATACCTCGAAAGGGTGTCAGAACGCGACGCTCCCTACGTGGGTATGTTGAAAGAACCTCCAAATACCCTGCAGAAACACGCGCCCGTTTCGCCTGACGATCTCGCAAACAAGGCGCAAAGCACCCAGGCCATTAAATGGGGCTTTACGCTTGTTTTGGCGGTAAACCTAGCATAATTACGAACTATGCCCGTCCGAAAAAAAACTAAGGCCAAAAAGAATGAGCCCTCGCGTTCGACTTCACTAGGAGCGAAGTCGAAAACTGGAAAAAACAAGGCATCGGGCACAGCTGCTACATTGCCGGATGACGGTGGTGTGAAATACGATTTTATCAGTCCAGAAGACCGCTTCGGGGAGGTTTTTGCGATACTCAAAGAAGCATCCCTACATGGCCGAGTCGTAACCATGGAAAAGTTAATCAGAAGCGTCGGGGTAAGTCAGCGCCAGATTCAGCGATATTTTCAAAGACTTAAAGGGAAGCCCTACTATTTTCAGTTAGAATATGATGATTTAAGGCTGGGTCACTATATTAACAAAGTAAAATCTGGCGACTTCCTACCGCTAGGATCGAGTTTATCGCACCGGCATAAAATCGCTATCGAAGTGGCGCGGCAGGCCTTGGCGGTCTTCGAGGGCAGTATTTTTGCCAACCTGATCGGAGAAAGCCTGAAGAAAATTCTTGGGCGTGATATCCGACCACAACAACTTGGCCTAGGAATACCTATCGAAAAACTCGTTTCCTTCCGCACGCCCGGCGCCGGCATCGCCAACGCCGAAGTGTTTAACGCAATCACCGATTGCCTGCTGGGGAACAACGTATTAGAAATCCACTATAAATCACGTGCCACCGAAGGAGAGCCCAAGAAGCTATTTCTGGAGCCCCTGCACCTGGCTTGCGTAGCGGACCGGTGGGTCTTGGTGGCACGAGATCGCCGCCGCAAAGAGGATAAACAACCAATCCGCACCTATATCATTTCGCGTTTCTCTCAGCCGCTCATTGCAACGTCCATTCCCTTTACCTATCCGGATAACTTCGATCCCACTCATTACGTGCAGTCTGCTTTTGGCGTGCACAGTGGACCGAGCAATGAGAAGCCGATATTGGTCAAGCTATGTATCAGCAAAGAGGGTGCGCACCACGTTTTGGAACGGCGGTGGCACCCGACACAAAAAGTGACCCAACAGGCAGAAGGAAAGGTGGATGTCGATTTCATGGTAAGCCATACCGGCGACATCAAGCGCTGGATACTCGCCTTCGGCAGCGACATAGAGGTGCTATCGCCAAAGCAACTCCGGGATGAAATCCAAAAGGAGGCCACCCTCATGCTCGATAAGTATAACCGCGAAATTTCGGATCCAATATGAGATCGGTAGCGGCTTTAGTCGGGCGAAAAAACAAAGCCACCCGCAGGCAAGCATCACGTGGTGGTTTGAGGGGTAGACGTAAAATGTCGCGGCCATGGATTACAGTAAGGTCCCATCTATGAGCACAGCCACCGTCTATACCCTCGCCCCCCGTTCCAACGGCCAAGTCGCTGTTATTGATGCGCGCACCGGCAACCTTAAGCGGGTGATCAACCACCATGGCCGCCTAGTCAGCACCCAGGTCAGCGGCTCGCTGGGGACCTTGATGATTCAAGAGAAAATCGGCCTCCACGGCCACGTCTACGACCTCACCAACGGCTCCCTAAAAAGCCGATTCCAAGTCCGCTAAGCAATTGAAAGAACAGACTGGTATGAATCATGATAGTCCATTCGCCACCATTTCGAAACATAGGCAACCCAGAAGACGAAAACGACTACTACCCGAAAATCTTGAATCGTTCCTTCACACGAAATTAGATAAAATAATTTAACGAAAGAAGTCACTAGCCCGCGGCCAAGGAGATTCGCAAACATTCGCAGTCATCTACATCACTGTTGGCTTCGGTTAAACTCAAGAACGATATTCAATTTGCTTTAAACCAAACCTAAAAAACTCCTACCAAAATGCCTATCAGACACGCTCAAAACCAAGATCAAAACGACTATGCCTTTATTACGGAATTGGCACAGGAGTTCAATATTTTCGGCCACTATGGGCCTGTTTTCCAAAATCTTTTCCATAACCAACCAGACTCGTTCTTAATCTACGAAAACGATGAACATACAAACATAGGCTTTGCCCAAATACAATGGATAGGCAATATTGGAGATATCCAAGGCATTGCCGTGGTTCCTGCATACCGGAGACAAGGCGTGGCCGGACAACTTCTTGCCCAGATTTTAGTTCTAGCAAATAATAGAGGAGCCACTTCTCTGCAGTGTATTACAGCCCAAGCCGACAACGAGCCGGCCTTAACGTTTTTCACCCGGCATGGCTTTAAAAATCTAGGGGTGGCTGGCCAATACCCAAGACGCCAGATTGCCGTTAAATTGGTCAGCCAACTCATTTAACTTACAAAATATTATATTATTTGAATAGCGACCGAACCAATTAGGATTGCATACACCCTCTTTATCCAACTAATTCTTTGCAGACGCTAGTTGATAGCCACCTTGAAGTAGATCTTCAAATTTCCTCGATGAACTAAAAAGCTGGCACAAACAGAACCAGTTCTACTACTACTTAACCAACGCCTGTAGCCAAAGTTCAAATCCTTCCTGAATAAAAGTTCAATGATTAAAGCATTCACTGGGGCGCAGAAATGCAAAGCCGGAACTTATCACTTTGACGACGGCCTACTACATTCTTTGACTGGACCAGCGGCAAAATGCAATGCTCGATTTGGCCTACCTTACGAAGAATACTGGATTAATGGTAAAATTCAAAGAGAAGGGGCACCAGCAATAAAGCATTCCTCAATTCGCGAAGAGTGGTGGGAAAAAGGGAGTTGCGGGCGGATTCCCGAGCGCCCTAACAGAAGATATTTATATACGGGCAGCCCAACAGTCAAAGCAACCGGCATAAATAAACCTTTACTATTAGATCCCGAATTTAATAAAATCACGCGGCTCAGTGAATCCCATAAGCCCTGGAATGCATTTCCGATCATAGATTCCATCCCGCTCGCTGATCACA
>Ga0114979_10000161_pt1 | contig 43556 bp, 38 predicted proteins | sample S_140625_EF_Meta_FD_87315 | JGI IMG/M metagenome (GOLD analysis project Ga0114979, IMG submission 87315) | Freshwater microbial communities from Lake Simoncouche, Canada to study carbon cycling - S_140625_EF_MetaG | ecosystem: Environmental > Aquatic > Freshwater > Lake | place: Lake...
CGACGCGGGCCGCATTGAAACCGGCGGAACCGCCGCCGAGCACGACAAAGTCGAAGGATGGGTAGCGGGTGGATTTTGACATGAGAACAGAAAGACGGAGAGAATTCAGCGTGAGCCTTTGTCGAAAAGCATTACGTGAACGGTTTTTAACACGATTGAGGCGTCGATCTGAAAACTGTAGTGGCGGATATAGAAAAGGTCATATTCTAGTTTGCGTAGGGTGTCATCAATCCCTGCTCCGTAGGGGTAGTTGATCTGGGCCCAACCAGTTATACCTGGGCGCACGAGGTGGCGGAAGTGGTAGCAGGGGATTTCACGTTCATAGCCTCTTACCAGCACGTCCCACTCGGCACGCGGGCCTATCATGCTCATATCACCTTTTAGCACGTTCCAAAGCTGGGGAAGTTCATCGAGGCGGAAGGCACGAAGAATAGTGCCGATACGGGTGATACGTTTGTCTCCCTTTGCGGTGTAGTGCGCACCTTCACTGGATGAGTGCATGGTGCGAAGTTTGTAGAGTGAAAACGGGGCGCGGTAGCGGCCGATACGGGTCTGACGAAAAAAAACCGGACCACCGCTGTCTAAAAGTATAGCGATTGCTGCGAGCACGAGGAACGGCGCAGACAATAGGAGCACGAAGAGCGCGAGGAGAATGTCACTCATGCGTTTTACTCGTTCAAATAGTGGTTCTCGGGACAGATGAAAACCACCTTGGAAAAGCCAAGCATGATTGATGCGATAAAGGGGGATTTTGCTCCATATGCGCTCGTGAAAAAGCTCGAGAGTATAGGTGGGGACCCCTTCGAAGTGAAGTCGGACCAGACGGTCAGGGATCCCCGCCGGCAGGTCTACGGTCGATTCACGGAGAACTATGGCCTCCACCTGCATGCGCCCAGCCTCGATATGGTTTACCATGGCCCCTAGATCATCCCGGCCTTGAACTGGGTGGGCGGATACGTTTACGATCGGGCGTTTGAAACCGGCTCGGTTGCATTCCTCCTGAAATGTCGCGGCGGAGTTCAGGTCACCGACAAAAAGTATGGTGCGGTTTAGGTGGATGTTAGTCCTGCGCAGGGCTAGCGCGCGACGAACTCCGAGATTGATGGGGGTCGCGAGCAGAAATGAGATCGTGGCCACGATGCGGCTCTGCTGGAGCATTTCGCCCGCGGGCAGTAAGACGAAAATAAATAGAAGCGTGCCTATGATGGCCGCCAACATGGCGATCAGGTGCTGGCTGGTGTATACTATAGACAGGAAATCCGTCCTCGGGCTGTAGCCGTCGATCAGAGCAAGACTCATGACTTGCAGCGCGGCAGGAATTACGAGGGGCAGTATAAGTGGCTCCAGCGGGTTTCCTATGCCGCGTAACAAGGCGAGAATATTGAAGGCTAAGAATACGCTTACGAGGTCTGCGCCTAATATGGCGAAGGTGAAGCGCGGACTGGATTTCATAGAACGGAGATAGGGTAAACGAGTCTGCGCGGTGGCGGAAGCCTAGACCGCTTGTGCGCGGCGAAGGGCGCAAAGCTCGGCCGCGGCAAAGCCCTCATACCGAGAGAGCAGGCGGCAATAGCGCAGCCCAGGGAATCCGTCCCGGAAACCACCTCGCAACACGTACTGATAAATAAACCGTGCGAGGGGTCGTGCCGGCAGGTGGTAGCTCAGGCACTTTAGGGCACGCCGGCGCTTAAGCGCGTCGGCGGACAGAAGTGCTCTCATAGCCGAAGTGGCTGGTAGGGTGGACGCGAACCAATCCTCGGCTTCGCGTCGGGCGTAGCGCCGGTGTTTCTCGATCCATGCGTTCTCACCTGAAGCGGACATATCGTGGGTGTAACTATTATTCAAATACCCTAAGCGTAGTCCTTCGGCCTCGCGTTGGCCGTGGCCTTTTTCGATGAAACGAAAAGTCTGAGCATGGCAAAAGCGCGCCTGCCAAGCGGGAAAATCTGTGCAATTAGGCACCCATCGTCCCTGCCACAGCATTTTGGGCGCGACCCAGAAGCCGTCCAACGTCTGGTTCGTGTTTTGTTCACCGGAAACTTTGCAGAGCTCGGCGAGTAACTGCGGCGTCATGCGTTCGTCGGCGTCGAGGTGAAAAATCCAAGGGTAGCGTAAAGGTAGGCGTTCGTGGGCGTGGTTTCGTTGCTGAGCAAAGTTTTCAAAGCGGTTCTGAGCAAAATACGCCCCGGCTAACCGCGCGAAGTTGGCGGTGCGATCGATCGATCCGGAATCAAGCACGTGAATGTCTAGCTCTTTGCCAAGCGATGCGAGACAGGCAGGGAGGTTGTGCTCCTCATTGAGAGTAAGAATTACGACAGAGAACATGCGGTCGATGCGGAACGCGTTGGTGAGAGTTGCAGATGGCGCAGCGCAGAAAAAAAGAGCACCCACCACAGTCCGGCCACAGCAGGGCAGGCGAAGGGGAATTCGACCCAAGCGTAGGCTGCGATGAGAGCGCAGCCGAAGAATAACCAGCCCGAGAATGCGTCGGGGCGTTTTTTCCGCAGGATTTCTATTAACGGAATCAAAACGAAGAGCAGAAGGGCGGTGGTGCCCATAATGCCAGTTTCAGCAAGTGACTGCAGCCAGTCCGAATGCGCGTCCTCGAAAGCGACACGCAACCCATCTGGACCCGGACGAAAACGCGAATATCGGACAAAGATAGGGCCGTAGGACTCAAGACCCCAGCCAAAGAGTGGCTTGTCGGCGGCCATACGCCAAGTGTCGACGTAAAGTGCGGGACGTCCGATCGCGACTGTTTCGGTGGACCACTTGGCGACCTGATCCACGGTTTGCTCGAAGCGCTTGGCTACCACTTCTCCGCTTTGAAAGATAAGCAAGGCGGCGGCGAAAAACAGCAGGGCACCTAGGCCGATTCCGCCGACCAGCGCGCCGTGCCTCGAGTGATGTGCGCCGACTTGGTAAACGTGGCGAATAGCGAGGGCGAAGGCGCCCATGGTCAGCAGGGCAATGAGCGCCGTCGCAGATCGGGATCCACTTAGCGGGGCGGTGACCGCGATCAGGATGGAGACCAGCGTGAGAGAGGGGCCGTTGCCGTAGATCCAACTCCGCCCATCTAGTTGATTTAGGGAGTGAAACACGAGAGCGATGGCGGCGGTGGTGGCGAGCGTGGCGAAGGCTCCCCAGTGGTTATAGTAAAAGAACGTCGCGAACCAAGCGGAGTTAGGGGAAGGCGTTGCGCCGAAAAAGGGCCCAGTGGCGTGGGTCTGGTGCTGGAGTGTGCCTAGCACGGCCAGCGCACTGGAGTTTAGGACTAGGACCAAGACCAGTCGGCGTATGCCCAGCCGAGTGTGAACACAAAAAGCTAGGGTTAGTCCTGTGAGAGCAAGTCCACCTAGGCAGCAAAATGACCGGAAGCCGGCTAGCCGGCAGGCGGAAGAGGGCAGCCAGGAGATATGAGGTAAGGGCCGCAGCACCATGCTATCGTAGAGAAAGGCTTCACGATGTGAAGGGTTGAGGGTGCCAATCACTACGATAAGGCCGAGTAAGGCGAGTGGGGCCAGCCAGCGCAGAAGGCGCCGTAGCCCTTCTTGCTCAATGCGGGCGCGGCGTTCGCGCGCTTCGGTGAAAAGAAACCAAACGGACGGACTGGCGAGAGCGGCGAGGATCCATTCGCCGTGCGGCCCCATTCCGCCGTATAGCACGGCTGAGACTACGCTAATGATGCCGGTATGCAGCAAAACGAAGTGCTCGCGACGCAGGGACGTTTGACCAGCGGGCATATTAAATTGGTTCTGGTCGGGGGTGTAGGGGACGGCAGGGGTGACCGGCGCAGACCATGCGGGCGGGTTGGTCGCGCACGACCACGCTTCGGGCGCCGATTACAGCCAGCTCGCCGATTTTTACTCCGGGTCCGACGAAACAATCGGCGGCGATCCAAGCGTTCGGTCCAATCTCAATCGTTCCGCTAACTAGTGGCATAGACCAGCGGGTAAAATCATGCGTGCCGGAGCAAAGGTGGACATGCTGAGAGACGTTGGCGCCGCGACGCAAAATCACGCGACTGAGGTTGTAGACGTTCGCATGGCGACCGATCATGGCCCGCGGCTCTAGGGTCAGTTTCCATGGAAAAAAAATGCGGACGGAGGCGAAGATTACAATCTGACTGGGGGCCGTAATATCGGCGCCAAAAAGGCGGAGCAGGCGCGCCCGGAAGGCGTGTGCTCGAGGTAGACTATAGCGGAATACCGTTGCTTGCACGAGAGTCCAGAGACGTTGCCGTAATAGTTCGCCAAAGGAATAAGCGGTCGCAGTGCCTTGTGCGAGGTAGGGCGGCTCAGGGAGGTGCATAAATGGGAGGGCGAGGGAGCTACGACGAGCGTAAGAGACTGCCTAGGTCGGTTTCTAATTCCTGAGCGACGGTATCGTAATCAAAATGTCTGGCGGTTTCTCTTGCGGCGGTCGCAAGGATGGTGCGTCGGTCTGGGTTAGCGAGCAGACCGGTAATAGCTTCGGTGAGCTCTTCAACCGCAGCAGGGGATTGATGATCGAAGATCAATCCGTCTCGGTCCGGTGTGAGCAAGTCGGCGTAGCAAGGTAGGTTCGATAAGACGGGCACGGCTCCGGCGGCCATTGCTTCGATGGGCGCGACTGATAAACCCTCGCCCTGCACGGCTCTGGTGGGGTATACGAAGATATCAAGCGTGCGGTAAAGTGCCGCAAGTTCTGTAGCGGCCCAGACAGGAGGCAGGATTTCAAAGCGATCGGATAGTCCAGCGTTCAAGGCCTCCTGCGCTACCTTTTCAACGAAAGCCTCGCCTCCACCGCCATCGGCTATACGCACTGGACCGACAAGGATGATTTTCCAGGGAGGAAGAGTTGTATTTGCAGCCAGTCGGGCGCCGGCATTGATCAATAAATCGAGACCTTTCTCGGGGTGCAGACGGCCTACATAGCCGATAAGCACGGGACCGTTGGTGTCGGCTCTCCCTTGTAACGCATGCCAGTCGATTGAGTTGCGCAGAGTGCGGAGGCGGGGGCGCACGCTGGGGTTCTCCACTAAAGCACGCGCGGCGACGGCTTCGCTCGTGGCATAGATGCGGTCCAAGCGACCGTAGGTGCGCACCTGACCCTTGGGCATGCGTCCGATTACGACCGACACAGGCGCGCGGTGGCGATGTGGCACGCGTGTAAGCAGCCAAGGCAGGGAAATGTTATGCGAGATCACGATCTGGTCTGGGGCGAGCGCGCGGCGGACCCGAAAGCTCCAAAGCAGATCAAGTATGAGATTTTGCCAAAGTCGCTTGGTGTGATCACAGCCGGGCAGGCGATGGTAGCGGACGCCGTCGAGCGTCTCGTGGTCGGCCCAGCCGGGCCAGGTGCGAGTGAAAGCGACGACCTCATGGTTACGAACGGCGAGCCGACGTGCGAGGGCGTGCCAAGTTTTCTCCGTGGCACCGCCCCGGGCAGGAGGGACGGGAAGGAAGAAGCCAAAGCTCAGGGCTATTTTCATGGCGTCGTCGGGGGGGGGATACTCGTCAACGCGCGGAGTAAGCCTCGGGTTGCCAAGCTGTAGCTAAAAGCGCAGGCGTGGCGTCGGGCGGTTTCGCCGAAGGCGGCGAGTTCGAATCGGGGTTGTGAAATGATATTTCGGAGCAGCGCGACGAGTGCGGCTTCGTCTCCGGCTGGAAAGATCCAACCGGTTTTGCCCGGCAAGACCAGATCAGGGTGGCAGCCGACATGGTCGCTTAAAAGGGCGGCACGTCCGAGTTGCATAGCTTCGTTAACCGCCAGACCCCAAGTTTCGCGCCGGCCTTGCGAGGGTAGGGCAAAAATGTCGCTAAGTAGGTAGCGGGCTGGCATAGCTGACTGATTGGCGAAAGGCAGGAAATGCACGTTGGCCCGTCCGGCGGCGCTAGCGCGGAGGGCGGGTGCGAGTTCACCGTCGCCCGCCATCACTAGGTGAGCGCCTGGAACGGCGGCCTGGAGGAAGGCTGAAAGCAGCAGGTCAGGGCGTTTTTTGGGGATGAATTTTCCGGCAAACAATACGACCGGGGCTTCATCGGGTATACCGAGCGCCGAACGTTGCGCGGCAGCCGAGGACAGGCGTTCTGGCGTGGCGAGGAAATGGTCGGCGTCGACCGCGTGTGGGACGTGGAAGATTTTATCCGGCATAACGCCGTGGTGGCGGAAGTAGTCGGTGTTGGCCTTGCCGACCGAAAGGAAGGCGACCGGTCGGCAGTAAAGCAGGCGCAGCGCTAAGCCACGAATTAGGAGGCGAGGAGACGGAAGTGGCGACGCGGAGGATGCACCTAGCAGGTGCGAGTCGCCGCGAAACAGAATGGGGGCGAGCGGACGTAGCATTAAATCGAGATGAGGCTTGTAGGCGTAGCCGTAGAGCAGAATGGCGTTCGGTGCGAAGGCCCGAAGGGCCGCGCGGAGGCCAGGATTGCGGAGACCGGTGAAGCGGTTGACGTCTGGATGTTTCGCTTCGTTTTTGACAAATTCATGAGCGTAGCCGGACAGCAGGTCGGTATCCCACGTGAATGAAGTCCCGAATTGGGCGTCGCTGCAGTTGATCACGCCGTGGTCGGAAAGGTAATAGACCTTAACCTCGAGCGTTGCGGTTGCTGCCAGATGACGAAACCACGGGGCATAATACTGGATTGGGTGCGATACCACTACGGCGAGGCGGAGGTGGCGCGGATGCAGCACATTGGAGGTCATGGCGGGATTCAGCTAACGGTGAATCGCCGGTAGGCTAGTGGGAGTCCTATGCACACCACGGAGGCTTGAAACAGGGAGCCAAGCCAGGTAGCCATTACCTGCTCAATTTGGAAGCTCCAGGCCGTGAGCAGGATCATAAGGATGCCGAGGCTCGAAAAAATTGGGGCAGACTGGGATAGCACTGACATGCGCCGGAAAATCATTCCCATGACAAGCCCTAGGGTGGCCACGCCTACGAAGCCGAAGTTAATGTAAGCTTCGGCGACTATCCCGAAGGCGATTGAAACGCTCGTCGCGTTCTCGAGGTTCACTAAGTTAAAATATAACGCTAAGCGGATGTTTGAAAGCAGTCCGGAAGGTTTTTCGGGCCAAAGGAAGCGCGGCACAAACTGGGCGGGGATGTCGATATAGCTTTCCCCTTCCATGTATGGCTTGAGACTAGGCACGCGGTCCACGCTCAGGCACAGCATTTGAATCAGGGAGGCTCGCTCGAAGATGGTGTTGTTCTCCTTGGCATCCCTTGGCGCTAGGCTGTATCCCACCCATTCCGTGAAAAAAGCCGGCAATTCCGTTAGGCTCGGCGAAGCTTTACCGCTCTGCCAGTAGACAGCGCGCATATCGGGTTTTCCAAGGTGCAGAAGTGCGATCAGCGGTAGCACGAGTAAAACGGGAACCCAAGGAAGACTCCTTCGCGAGGAGGCGTATCCGACCAAAGCGAGGGCGAGTAGTGATATGCCTCCGATAAGGTAGAGTTGGGCGAAGAGCAGCCCAACTTGGATAAAGAGATTGAGGATAAAAAGGAGCGTGTGCTGACGACTTAGAGCTCGTGTGCCGATTTGGCGGGCTAGGATGAAAGTGGAAATGGTGCCCAAGCCAAAGAACAGCGCGCGGAAGGTTCCTTCAAACTCGTGCGGGATAAACGTGGTGAAGGTGTAAAAGTAAACATAGACCGTATTTATGGTCTGGCCCAGCGGGATATAGCGGTTGGTGCCTTCTGGCAGCAGCGAGGCAGCGGCCCAGACGGGTGGGCTGGCCGGTTTGCCCATTATGGCGAAGCCTAGGTTAGCCATAGCTAGAAAAGATACCACTAGGAGCCCGGCCTGAGTGTTCACGGATTCGGGGTAGGCGATCAGTTCGTTATAGTTTGAAAGCAGCGGTATGGCATAGAATGCGACATAAGTTAGGCAGGTGATCTCAAAGACGGGAAACCACGGTCGCTGATAAAGGGCCCACCCCAGTGCCGGGGCGGAGGCTAGGCCTAGAATCAACAGCCCGACCAAGGTAGTGTCGGTGAGTTCGCCGCCGCTGTTGTAGACAAAATAGGCAGCGACGCAGACCAGCGCGGCTAAGGAAAAGCGATAAAGCCGCCTAGCAGCCAAACGACTATAGACTGGATCGAGTTCCGCGTGCATCGATTAGGTTCTGGAATTTAGCCAAGGAGTCGGTGAAGGCCGTGCCATGTGAGGGCTAGTCTGGCGCGTAGTGAAAGCGGAGCTATCGGGCTTATCGTCTTCCCTAAGAGTAGGCGTAATAGTCCCGTTGCTCGCCCCTCGATTCGGACTCGAAGTAGGCGTAGGCAGCTGCCGTGTGAGTATTCAGGCGGAAAAGCCAGGGATTCGGCGAGTGCGTCTGCGTAATGATTCCTGCCAATGCCCAAGTGAGCGAACCAGCGGCGCACGCAACTGGCTCCCATGCCGGTGCCGATGTGTTCTAGATTGGCGATACCCCCGTGTTCCCCCAACTGGCGCCAAGGCACATAGGCGCGTGCGCCATAACCCATTAGGTGCCACTGTAACTCGGTGTCGAAAGCGTGGTATCTGCGCCAGTCCGGATGGCGTGTGCGCAATTCGGCTAGATACGCCAGTCCCATCTGCGCAACGCGAGGAGGCATCACATAGGCAACGGTCGAACACGCATGGGCGAGCAGGTGACCGGTGGCCTCACGAGCATAGATGCGCGGTCCACCGGCGTAAAGGTAGCCCCACGCCGCGTTCCCGTGTAGGGCGGGATCAAAAGGCAGGAGAAGATTCCCGAAATTTCTACAGGGAGTGAAGTCGGATTCCACAAAAAGTGATAACCCTTCGGAACGTGCAGCGATCTCCCAGCCAACTGCGTGGTTTAGTAAACACCGCAGGTTCGGGCTGAACTCACGGGTGATGGCGTCGTGTTCCTGACGTAGCACTGATACGGTCAGACCTTGGCTGACCAGTTCATCTTCCAGGCGGTTGGTGTTTTCGCGATGTGCCACTACGAACACGCGTGCCACAGCAACGCGGATCTGGGGACTGGGCGGCACGCTCATGTTGCCGACCCGTTTATCGCCTCGTCAAATACAGCGGCTAACCGGCGGGTCATAATTATAGAGCTATATTCTTGCAGTTGTTTTGGTTCGCCTGCCGGGAGTAGACGGTGTCCACCAGCTACGAACCATTCCTGGTGGATACGGTTGACTAGATCAGTCTGCGTTATGTCGTCGTTAGAGAAACCGTAGCTAGTGGCCACGCCTTGCTCGCGTGAAATTTTCAGCATGAAACTATCTTCATGAACGATGGTTAGAAGCGGCCTACGCGCGATTAGATAGGGGAAGATTTTTGAGGCGCTGTAGGTTGGATCGTTCGAGCCCACTGCAAGCAGGGCATCTGCACGAACAAGATAATGCAGGGCTTCGAAGTAGGCCACGCGGTAGCGATGTTCGCTTACGTGTGCTTCAACTTTTTCCTGACGTGCCACGGGAAGGGCCCAGTAGCGGCCGAGTGGGGGTGGGGCATAATCAGTCCCGATGAAGTGAAAATGCATCTTCGTCGCCTCTTGGGGGTGGCTTTCCAAGTAGCGGTGGTAGGCTTGGAAAAGCAGGCTGAGTGAGTGGCTCATATCCGGCCCGCAGCGTCCGGTGTAGACAAAATGAATCCGGCCGTCACCAAAGGGGACAAGGGTGTTTGAGGGGAGGTGGCCTCGAGCGATTTCGAAATCTGTCAGCGATCCAGCGAAGGGTAAGTGGTGGATGCGGCGGGGGTCCAGCCCTGGATAGCGCTGGACCAGATCAGGGCCATAGGACTGGGAAACGGATACAATGGCGGCCGCTGAACGGACGGCCTCGGGTTCCCGTCGACGGGCGGTGAACTGTGAAAGCCAGAACTTAAACTGCCCGCCTGGGGGAGGCGTGCCGGTGCGGACGTAGTAGTCGTTTACCCAAGGATCCTGATAATCGAGCACGTAGGGCACGCCAAAACGAGCGTGCCAGTTCGGACCGAGCCCAAAGGCGTCGAATTGTGTGGTGCTGAAAAAAATCAGATCGAATTTCTCTGTGGTGAGCAAACGTTCGCCTGCGCGTCTGAGGGCGGTGCCACAGCGCCACCAGAGTGAACCAAAACCAAGTGCGCGGGTGAAACGGTGTGGTATTCCCCCGACGCGCACTATGCTGATATCGGCCGGGTAGGTTTGCTCTAGCACTGGATCTACCACCGCACCCTCGACGAGATCTGGGGCGACGGCTAGCACCACTGGCTCCCAGCCTAGGGAGCGAAGATATGGCAGCGCGATCCGGGCGCGATGCATATCGGGAGCATTGACTGGCGGGAAATGCGGGCTGACTATGAGGACTCGGGCCATGGGAATCCTAGGAGTATCGATTCTCAGGACTCGATTCAGATCCCTGTGTCCTATTAAGCAGGAATTTTTGGGCGGGCTTCTCGATCCAGCGCCACACCAGCCATCCGAGTATGACCGCCAAGCATCCGCCGGCGGTGATATAGGCTACTAGTCTAGCCCAGTCACTAGCATGGTCCAGCGTGCGCGCTGGGGGCAGAAAGACGTCGCGCACGAGGGAGCGGACTACGATATGGCTCAGGTAGATCGAATACGATATACGGCCCAATAATGTCAGCCCATCGTGGCGCCGTTTCCCTCTCTCGGTTGATTTCGGAATGGCGGCGGTGTGAACGGCCACGGCGGCGCCGAGTGCGACCCAACTGTAACCGACGGTTTGCAGCCACAGACTTTCGCGCGACCAGACGAGGAGTAGCGGCGCGCATAATATGGCTGCACCTAGAATACGCACCGGCCGAGAAAACCAGTTTGGGCGGAGGGCAACGAGTGCACCGGCGGCAAAGGCGTCGAGCCTGCCAGGGGTGAAATTCAATAGGCATACCCAGTTCCATTCAAGAGCGACACCTATGCAGCGCCCGACCACCGCTGCGAGTGCCAGTCCGAGCCAGAATCGTGGCGAGCGCGCAAAACCGGCTACAAATGCAAGCGAAAGGACTAGGTAGAACTGCACTTCCACACCGAGTGACCAAGCGACGTTGAGTAGCGGGTTGGTAAAGCTCCCTTCCCTGAAAAAAAGCCAGTTGGTGGCAAAGAGTGCATGCCACGGCCAGTCGCTAGATCCATTGAGCAGGGTGGCGCTCTTGATCGCAAAACCCGCGAAGGAGAGCACGGTTGGGGCGATCGTAGTTACCGTGGCGAGAACCAGAGCATACAACGGCAGAATCTTGGCGGCACGGCGTATCCAGAAGCTAATCAACCAATCACTTTCTGGAACCTCCGGTAGGGTGCGAACCAATAAGAATCCAGATAATACAAAAAACAGGTCCACGCCATGGGAAGAGAACTCCGAAAACGATTGATAGAGACGGCTAGCGAGACCCGCTCCAGGTGAGAAAATTGTCAAATGATGGAGCAGCACAGCGAGAATCGCGACACCTCTCAGCTGATCGAGTTTCTCGAAATGGAAATTGGCATGGTTTTTAAGCATAATTTTCGTGGTCTTAGCATATCGCTTCGTCAGCGATGCATTGATCGGAAATGGTGGAGCACAGACTCCGGTATCATAATTTATATTCCCAAAAAAATTCCCGTGAGCCGGCGAAAACCTGGAAGAAATCGTCCGGCAAAACTGGAGTGTCCCAGGGTGGGGTGGGCTCAAATTGGGAGACGTAAGCGTCGAGCGCGTGGATCTTTTTCGGCGCATACTCGGGGAAATCAAAGCGATAAATACGGGCCCGGCCGAGAGTCGGGAGTAGCAGTCGCGCACTCCATAGCGACCACACGGGATATTCGAGCAAACGTGGTCGGATCGAAGCTCGGTCCAGGGCATCGCGCACTAGAGTGAACCCAGCTTGGTGCTCCGAACTGCCGTCGTAACGTAGCGGTAAAAGTAGCGTGGATGGGGCGCGCACCGCGAGGGCGGCGGCGAGACGGGTAACGGCGTCGGCGCGTTCTAGTGTATCGAGTTTACCCAGACGGCTGTCCGGCAGGTCTAGAAAAAACAAGGAGGTGGCATCAACGCCGAGGCGTTGATGCGCAAGACGGGCCTCATTTTTCCGGCGCGTGCTAATTTCAGCGGGAATCAAAAGAGGATGTCCTAGATGAGAGGCGGAGCCGTCAGTCAGGTAGAGGATATCCACCGGTTGGCCGGCGAGGCGTTTTTTAAAGATAAGGCCACCGCAGCCTAAGGTGCAGTCGTCCTGATGTGGTGCGACTATGAGCATGGGGCCGGCATCAGGCAGGTAGGGGCGGGAGCGCAGGCGACACAGGCTGAGCAGCGAGGTTCGCAAGAGGCCGCGCAGAACAGATTTTAAGCGCGGACGAATTCTGGGCGAGGTCTCGGTGGACATGTTCGTGGATTTAGCCGAGTGCGGCTTCAACCAGCGCGACGAGACGAGGGCCTTCTAGTTCCCAGCAGTAGTGAGATTCGGCCAAGCGGCGTGCTGCTACCTGTCTAGCGCGCAACGCAGCGGGGTTGCCGAGTAATCGGTCCAGGGCTTTGCTGAGGGCCGTCGTCTCACTTAGGGGCAGGATGATCCCGGCGTTCGGATCGCGTTCTAAAACTTCGCGTTGGCCGGCGGTATCCGACGCGACTACGGCGAGGCCGGCGCCGAGATACTGAAGGATTTTATTCGTTATGGTGAGGTCGCGGTTGCGGATAGCGGTTTGCTCCAAGGCGAGGCCGATATCGTGCCGAGCGATGAGGGCAGGGAGTTCTGTCGGCGAGACTAGGGGCAGGAAGGTGACGCGAGCACGAAAGGATGGAGGCAGGATAGCCAGTAGGCTGTGGGCGTATTTTGGGGTGACCTCGCCTTGAATAACCAATCTCGAGTCCCGATTGGTCCGAGCCCAAGCGGATAAAAAAAGTTCTAGACCTCGGCCGGGTCCGGTTATTTGCGAACCCCAAAAAAACTTGGGCGGGCTGTCGGACTCTGTATGCTCCGAACGCGGTTCGATTGGCAAGCGGAAGGAGTTAGTGACAACTGCGGGTCGGCGACCGCCGTAGGTCTTGTGTAATCCATTGGCCAAGGCGTCTGAAGTAGTCGTGAGATGGACCGCGCCGTGCAGCAGGGTTTTCTCGACTGATCGTAATAGTGCAAGGGGACGACCATATCGGTCTTGAGGCAACAGGTCTTCGCTGTGCCAATCCTCGATATCGGCTCCAACGCGTCGGCCCTCGCGGATGAGACGGGCGCCGATCCAGTGGGGGATCTCATTATGGACGATTACGAGATCTGCAGGGTGAGCGCGCACCTCGCTTAGCAAGGCTCCCGACGGGCCAAGACTTTGCATCGAAGGAAGTCTGAGGCGGTGGGCGATGTCGCGCGCCAGTCGGATACGCAGCCGTAACAACCATACTGAAGGGCGGGCCCCGAGTAGATCAATCTGGACGTGATGGAAAGGGGCGCTGCTGGCGATTTCGGCATCGACCGCTAGGGATGGGGCGTGGTTGCGGATGCCCAGAACAGTCACTTCGTGGCCAGCCTTGCCCAGAATTCGGGCCTCCTTTTCCACTCGCGGATTTCGTGCGAGTGGACCGTTTGTCACGATGAGTATGCGGGCAGCCTTCATCTGTGATTTTTTTTAACTGCGGCCCAAACGTCGGGTAGGTCAGCAGGGCTGGTGAGCGAGAAAGCGGGTATCGTGCCCAAGCTTACGGACGTAGTGCGTGAAGCTAATATATCCATGGCTTGAGTGAAAAGTTGGTGAATGCCTCGCTGGGTAAAGGCGGCGCGTAGGGCGGTCAGGCTTACGGATGGCCGGCGCATAAATCCGGCGGCGAATGCGATCCAATCCCGCAGGTTAGCGTAGGCGAGAAACCTGAGATTCCCTGCGACCAGTCCAGCGAGAATGAGACCGGAAGTAGCTCGGGGGCGATTATTGCGACGGCTGGTCCACAGGCGACGCATAGCCTCTTGAGGGGGCCTGACTCTATGTAGGAAAGCGGATCCCAGTAGCGCTTGTTGGCTAGCCCAAAAGGAAAGGTGGGCGTCACGCGCCGTGCCGCGCGTGATGGCGAAATTGGTTAGCGGCGCAGGCACGAGGAGCAGCGGGTTTTGGAAAGTGCACTCGCGCAAATTTTCCATTACGCTGAATGGTGCTTCTGCTGGGACCAATAGACGGTCCGCTGTGGCCGCGGAAGAGCGGACGAGCATTGCGCCATTCGAGTGTAGCGGGCCGTCGAACTGAATAAGCTGGGGCTGACAGATGGGAACTACTGGCGTGTCAATTACCGGCCACAGGGTGCGTTTTTCATCGATCCAAGAACCGTCAGACTCCTCTCGCCAGAAACGTAAATTGGCCCAGGCGACGGTAGCTTCGGGATACGATTTAAGTGCGGTGAGTAGGCGCTCGAGCAGCGCTGGCTCCCACCAGTTATCGTCCTCGAGGATGGAGAAAAACGGCTCAGGCGCACCGGAGCAGGCGTGGTTAAAGGCGGCGAGGGCGCCCCAGTTATGTTCGTGGTGGTGTAGTGTGATCCGCGGATCCGCCAACTCGGCAACCAAATGGCGGGGGAAATCGTCCTCGGGAGCGTCGTTGTGTAGTTCGCAGATCCAATTCGTGAAAGTCTGACATCGCAAAGAAGCTAGGGCACGCTGAAGCATGGCTGGTCGGCGGCAGGCTAGCACGAAGACGCGTATGGTTGCCATTTCCGGCTGGAGCCGTGGTGCCTTCATGGCTTTTCGCGTTGGAATACGCGGTTGTGCCCGACGTTTAGGACATTCACGAAACCGAGTGGCAGGAGCTCGGACAGGGCAGCGGTGACGGCGGGGTAGCCCTTCCAGAAAGTGCTTCCGGGCAGATCGTGGCCTGCGTCATCGGCTACTAGCCAGCCTCCTGGCATCACCTTTGCCCCGTAGGTAATGAAGTCGTGGCGGGCGCCGGCCTCGCGGTGGTCGCCGTCAACGTAAACTAGTTCAAAGCGGGTTTCTGCCAGGCTGTAGAGCACGGTTGGATCGGTTGAGTAACCGCGGTGCAGGCGGACCGAATCGAACGATAGTCCGTGGTGTGCGAAGTGGTTGCGGACGATCACCTCATAATCTTCGTCCGCATAGAAGTTTCCGCTTTTGACCTCTTCGCGGTAATTCGCGTCGAGGTGGTAGCGCAGCCGTTGCCAAAGTCCGGGGCGAGGAGACGGGTGACCAGCGAGCGGTGTGATAGCGTGAATTTCTAGAGCGGAGGGCAACTCACGCCCAAGCAGGGACCAAAGTGAGATCACCTGCCCTTTGAATACGCCAATTTCTAGGGCGCGAACCCGCCCGAAGCGGATTGAGGCAGCACCTACGAGGCAGGCCCAGAGAGCATGGAAGGCGGGTTCGCCGAAGCCGAGTTGGTTTGCTTCGACGTATGCGCGGTGGGCAGAGAGCTGCGGATCGGCTGCGGTCGCCGCAGTGAATGCGGCGAAAGTGGCATCGTTGCCCTCGGTTGTGTTGCGGTAGGCGAGAACCTGGGCATCGTAGTTAAGCCACGTATTCATAAGAGTCGGTCGCGTAAAACGTGTAGACGTCGAGCGAGGGACCAGCCGATAAAGCGGGCAAGATGCCCCACCCAGGCGGGACCGCCTAGCGGCGTGGATGGTTCCCCCAAACCGACGGCTGCGGCGCGTGCGGAACACGCCAGCGAGGGGGCGTCGGGGTAGAGTTCGAAGGCCAGTGTCCGCCACGCGCGTCCCGCGGCGGCGCAACTTCGGACGGAGCTATCCGCAGCGATCAGATGGGCGGTAGTTAGGGCAATGGAGCGGTGCAATGATACGAGTGCGCATGGGTCGCGTCGCCGACTTAAGCTTGGGCCAATTCCGGTGCGGTAATGGCAGCGGGCGGTTGGCACTGGGACGATTGCGGACGAGCGAAGCATGACACGTGCGAAGTATTCACCGTCGTCATTAAGCGAAAGGCTTTCATCCCACGGTCCGGAGAGATCTAGCAGGGCGCGCGGCGCCAGCCAGGCACTGGTCTGCATCATGGACCCGGTTTCATAGTGTAACTGTAGAAACTCTACTCCGGAGCGAGCCTTGGCGACAGCCTCGTTGGACCAGCGGGTTTCATCGGGTTGGGATTGGAAACGGCCCCAAGTTCCGGAGGCCAGCGCGAGAGGCTGCGCGGAGCGTAGAGCGTCTAGCTGGAGCGCGATTTTATCGGGTGCGAGTAAATCGTCGGCGTCGAGAAATTGAATGAAATCTCCTCGTGCGAAGCGAAGGGCGTGGTTACGGGCGGACGCGGCGCCGGCCTTGGGCTGTGAAATGATGCGCAGTTCGCGTCCGCTGTGCTGCGCGGCGAAAGTTTGAGCGCGAGACAGGGTATCGTCGCTGGAATTGTCATCGACCACAATCACTTCAACATTCGGCCAAGTTTGCGCAAAGGCGGAGCTTAGGGCGGCGCTTATCGATGAGGAGGCATTGTAGGCCGGGACTAGGATTGAGACTAAAGTGGACATTAGGTGGCGCGAATCAGAGGGGGGCTGAAGGAGCGCAGAAGCGCCTCCACTGATTTTGGTAATACCAGCGCTTGGAGCCGGCGACGTAATGGTGCCATACGGCGCGTGGCGCGATGGCTTCAGGTGGGCGCGGGAGCACGACGTAGTCAGCTGGCGGTGTGGCTTGGCGGTTGGGTTGCTTAGCGAGTTGCATCGCGATAAGCGCTTGTTCGTGGTAGTAGTGCGGTCGCATGAGCCCGTCCAAGGCGACGCAGTGGTTTTCCATTTGCTCCCAGTCGAGGGTATCTCCGCGCAGGCCGAGTATTCCGGTGTTGACCCGTCGCGGGACATGTCCGCCGGCGATGCGGTCGAGCGCGTGGGGGGAGCACCCGTAGGCGTCGCCGACGTCGGTCATATGCAATGCAGTCGACGGTGCGAGAAGCCAGTCTGCGAGCAGGGTTGGTCTGCGGAGAGCGAGTTGATCGGAATCTAGGAAGAGGTTCCAACCGGGGTTGCCGACGTGGACGTCGATGATTTTACGAAAGAGCACGAGCCCTTCGCGGCGGGCGCGTAGGCGTGGGAAACGCGCAGCGGGCAGTAGGGCGTCAAGTTGTTCCGAAGCTTCGGTGTCGCCAACTACGCGTGCTCCGGGAGCGAGTGAGAGTAGTCGTTCACGGGTAGGTTCGTCTAGGCTGCCGTCGTCGTGGATGATGGCACGCAGACTTACGTGGGGGGCGAGCGAGGTGAGTAGGAAGGCGGTTTGGAACCAGTAGCGACGTCCGGTCAAAAAATGGACCTCGGGGGCTTCGGGCGTTGGAATCGGGAGTGTGGGTAGCAGGGCGGCGGTTGCTTCCATCTCGGCTCGGCCGATTTCAGTGCGAGCGCGTTCGGCGGGACCGCCGTCTAGAAAAAGGCTCCGGAATCGTCCTAGTTGGGCATGGAAGCATAGGTAAACCAAACGGCCGGGAGAGGGTAGAGTTAGCCTCATGGCGGGGGCAGGGTGGCGACGAGTGCGGAGAGTTGTGCATCGTTCAGAGTGCGGCAGTCTGCGTAAGGCAGGTTGCGCAGGCGAAAAAGTCGGCCAGCCGATTCTGCGCCCATTAGGCGGGCTGTTTTTTGAAACAGTGCGCCACCAAGCCCGCTTGGGTCGCGGTCGGTTGCGAGGCGACGCCAGAGAGCCAGTTGACGGTTGCACAGTTCGGCATGGAAGCCTCGAGGGAGTCTCCGCCACGATGCGAAAGCCTTTGCGGAAAAGAGCGCGGCCGCGCGGCAGCTTTCTTGGGTTGCCGGAAGGGTGCGGGCGAAGGCTTCCTGCACAGCTAGCGAAGCTACGGCTAATCGTTCCCAGTGGTTGGTTAATCTGGCGCCTGGGTGGCGGCCTATTATGGCAAAGCCGGCGCATTTGCTCACGCGTGCCGGGAAGCTTGCGCAGATGTGGTAAAACCAGATTTCCGCGACGGTGTTGTAGAGCGGAGATGGGGGGAAGGGGGCTGCGGCCACGCGGGCGCGCAGATAGTCGGCGCGGAAGGAGGGTGAGTGGGGAGAGGGTTGGATAGCGATGAATAACTTAGCTGGATCATCGGATACGGTTTCTAGCTTGCATAGTTCGGGGACGCCTACTGCCCCAGTCCGTTGGTCGAGGCTTTGATGAGCGTAGTCAGAATAGGCCACGTCGGCTCCTGTTAGGTGGGCGGCGACGTGCGCGCGGAGTTTTTCGGGTGAGACCAGATCGTCGGAATCAAGGAACAGAACATTATGCCCAGAGGCGGCGGCCAGGCCGGTGAGACGGGCGAAAAGCAGGCCTCGGTTAGCTTGCCGGATGATACGGTCAACTCGTATGCCGAGACGGTTGAGATCGTCGGCGAGCGGGACGCTGGAGCCGTCGTCTACCAGAATGGTTTCCACGGCGAGTCCGGCGGATGCGACGCGCACGCTGGCTAGAGTGTGTCGGATGAGTGCGCTGCGATTGTAGACGGGGATGATTACGGTGAGGTCGGGCTTTAGTGAGTGCGCATGCGCGCTAGGGCCTGTTTGAGAGTATTTATCGATGGGCATCAGGAGCGAGGCACCATGAGAAAATTCTCGTTTACGCGACTTTGGTAACGGAAGGCGGTCGCGTTGGTTATCGGACAAAATGTCGGGATCGAAACCACGTCGTATTTTAATTTATCGGCTAGTTTTAATACGGTCTCAAAGTCTTGGTCGTAGGCCGCGAGGTTGAGCGCGTTGCACTCCAATAAGATCACTGGGCGGGTTTGAGCGAGGCAGGAGCACGCGCCCATGAGGACCTGCGGTTCGGCGCCTTCGACATCGATTTTTATCACGCAAACCTCTGGGCGGCCGCAGTCGGTCCAGATTTGGTCAAGTGTGGTTACCTCGACGTCGACTGCGATGCCCCCAGCGATGCGACCGGTGTTCCTAAGTCCGTCGAAGGCGCCACCGGCGGAGGGATTGGCATGGAATGAAACTCTGCCGGGCTTATCTCCGACTGCTTTGGCTACCACGTGCCAACGCGAGCGGTTAGTGCTTTCCGCGGCGGAGCAGGCGAGGAAGGAAGCGGAAGTTGGAGAGGCCTCGACTGAGACAACAGTCAAAGAAGCTTCGGTCCATAACAATGGGGCGGACATCAGGCCAATATTTGCACCGACGTCGAAATACCAAGTATTCGGACGTATCGCGAACTGAAGCAGGGCGAGGTATTCTTGCTCGTAGATGCCATCTTCGCAGGCCTTGGCGAAGACATAAGAATCGGGCGGGAAATGCAGATTTTCGCCGAAATAGGGAAATACACGGTTTCGCGCGTAATAGCTCATTTTAAGCCGGCGGTATAACGAGCGGAACATCGGTGTGTATAATCGGTGGTTTAGGGCCGCTGGCTAGCCACGCGGGCGTAGGCGGACAGGCTTTTTTTAACTAGGGTGTCCCGCGAATACTGGGACTCGGCGATGCCGCGGCCGGCCGCGCCGAGGCGGCGGCGTAGGGTAGCATCCATTATCAGCCGAATGAGTGCGGCGCTGAGAGCGGTGGCGACCTCTGGCGGAGTGAGCAGACCGGTGATTTCAGGCAATATGATATCGAGGGCACCGGGGGCGGCGAGGGCGACGACCGGCAGACCGCGTGACATGGCTTCGACGAAGACGAGACCGAAGGATTCGTAGCGGGACGGGCCGACAAAGATATCGGCTTCCGCGTAGGCGAGGTCGAGGTCGGCTTGGGGCAAGAGACCGTGAAAATGCACGCGGTGGTGAAGTTCAGTGGGCGCGTGGTTGAGCCAGTATTTTTCCCAATGGCTTTGCGGGTCTAGGCCGACGAGATCGGCGGTGACGCAGGGGTGGGCGTTTAGAGCGGCGGGTAATGCGGCCAGAAGGAGGTCTATGCCTTTACGGTGTTCTAGGCGGCCGACGAAGAGGAGGCGAGGCGCACTGTTATCGACACGGGCCGGGGGTGGCGGAGGCAGCGGAATACCGTGTGGCACGAGATACACGCAGGCGGGATCGAGGCCGAACTCTTGCGCCATTAATATTCGGTGGCGGGGTGTGTGGGTGACGACCGCATCGCTTGTCCGGACGGCGCGCGTTTCCCAACCCTCTTTTTGGCGGGAAATCCAGTTTGGGGCCCCCGAGTTCGTTAGTCGTAGCTGGGAGGAGGTAGTGGAGACACGGGTCAACACGGGTGCGCGACGGGTAACGCGAATTAGGTCGAGCGCGGGCGAATCGCTGGAGGTCGTCTCCCAGATGTCCACGTCAGCGCAGGCGAGAGCTGCGATGGCGGCGGCGCGATGGCGGGCGCGCAACATCAACCAATGATGCAGCTGCCAGCTCAGGCGACCGGCGAGGGGTAGGAGGGGGGAACGACGAGCTACGACTACGACGACTTGAAAAGGCAGGTCGGCTGAACGGTTGGTGAGAGCTTGTTCTAGGGGAACTAAGCAGGTGACTCGGTGCCCAGCGTCGGTCAGGCCGTCGGCGAGATGGCGGAAATGCACGCCTATACCGCTGCCGAGTCCGGTCACTCCCGAGATGCAGGGAGTAAGTAATCCGATGTGGCGCGGAGGAGTCATCGACTGGGTGCGGAGGTGGCGTCCAACCGCAGCGCGGAGACCAGAACGCGATGGATGCGAGTGGCATTGAATTCCCCCTCCGCGAGGTTCACGGAGTGTTGGCTCGCTTCCTGCCATTCCGTTTCAACTTCGAGCCGTCGCGAGATAGCTTTAAATGTAGATTCGGAGGTCTCGTCAGGGATCCACAGCGACCAACGGTGTTCTCCGGCCCAGCGTCCCAGATTGGTGTCGGGGGCGGCGACAATTACCACGGGTAGACCGGTTTGAACGAAGTCCACTAATCGACTGGGGAAACTGTAACGCGCGTAGTCGCGGGATGTAGAAGACTGATAAACCAACAATGCGCGGCATTCCCGCTGTAATAGCCGAAGGGCGTCGAGATTCGTCGGTTGAAAGGGATGGCTTTCAACTCCGCTGGGCAGAAGCCCCTTATAGCCTAGTGCGAGAACCGGTCGGCCAAGACGAGTGGCTATCTGGAGGTGAGCGGTATCCAAGGTTCCGGCCACACCTATGCGGGTCGTTTCGTCGAGCGGTTTGATCCGCGGAAGCGGATCTTCGCCAAGGGGGGGCATCTGTTTTACCCGCCCTGGAGCGAAGACCCGCGCAAGAGCGGCAAGGTTTTCGCTTACGGCTAGGACGGAGCTGGCTTGGCGTAGGGTGCGGGGGGCGTCCAGGTTCTCCGACTCAGACCATAAATCATGGAGGATACAGGTGAGCGGCGCGCCGGAAAGACGGGATAGCTCGCGCGCCATGACGTGCTCACGTTTGTGCATGCAGCTGATCAACCGGTCTGTTGGACCTAGCTTTAGCGTGTGAACTAGGTAACGGATTTTTTGGCCGCGGTTTATGGTTTTGGAAAACGGCAGCCAAGGGCGCACCGGGATTAGGCCTAAGAAGCGTGCGGGAATTGTTAGGTGTGCGATCGGGTAATCTTGGGGTGCGGGTGCCAAGGCTAGGCATTGCACATCCGCCTCCGTTTGAAGCCGGCGCAGATGCCGGTAAAGCACGGGGCCGCTCTGCGTGCCGTGAAAAGGGGGGCTGTCCGCTATCAGAAAAACCCTAGTTTTTTTGGTTGGCAAAAAAGTCCCCGCAGAAGCCTGCGGACGCGTCGCTGCGCTAGTCATCGTGGAGAAAGGTCTGCCTGGCCTTCGAAGCGACCTAGGATGCCTTGAAAACGGATGTGCTGCGCAGGGCCGGCCCAGGCGTATTCGCGGAACCAAGCTCGGATCGCTCGAAGGGGAAATGTTTCACGGGAGATGGCAGGCCAGGGACAGACGTCGTGAACCGCGAGCACCCGGACCCACGAGCGTTGGATGCCGCGGTTTAGTCGGGCAAGGTAGGTTGAGCTGAGGCGCGCGGCGGGTATGAGGTGGGTAAGGGTGAGCTCGGGGTTATAGGAGACGTCTCCGCCGGCACGTAGGGCGGTAAAAACTATATCGTTGTCGCCGCCTGAACTCAGTTCGCCGTCGCGGCGGTCAAGTGTGGCGCGGGCGGGATCTAAGCGGACCGCTTCGGCGTAGGCGAGGGCGGCGGAGCGGCGGATACAGAGGCCGCCGCCAACGGGTGCGAACGCGGGCCAGGGCGCGAAGCGGTCGCCGGTGGCGAGGAGCGGGGTAGGGCCGTAGTCGTGAAGGGCGAGTAGTCCGAAAAACTCGGGTAACCACTCTGGAGGAGGCATAGCGAATTCCGGACGCACGGGACCTCCAGCGGCGGCGAGACGCGGGCACGCTTCAAAGGCGGCGAGGGCAGCGGACAGGTAGCTTGGGGTGAGGACGTTGTCGTCGTCCACAAATACGATGACTTCGCCACGGGCTTCAGCGATCCCGCGAAGGCGGGCGAGGGTGAGGCCGGGTCTGGCTTCATGGACTATGCGGACGCGGGGAAGCCTCAGGCCGGGAGATGTAAAGTGGTATGTGGCGAGCGAAGGGGCGGAGCCGTTGTCGATGATAATCAGTTCCCAAACGGACTGGTTGAGAGTTTGCGTGGCGAGGCCTTCGAGGGTGCGGGCGAGCCTCCCAGGGTCTGGGTTGCGAGTGGGCACAAGGACACTCAAGGACACGCTCATGGCTGGCGGGGCGGAGTGTTGCTGGCAGCTAGGATCTTAGCGGCGGCGCGTTCTCCTCGTATGCGGGCGTCATGAATGCGGCGGGCGACGGGGGGCAGCGCTTGCTGCAGGCGCCAAGCGCGCAGGCGCGTTTTCCAATCGTGTGCCGGGGGGGTGAACGCAGGATCGCGTAGAGCCATCAATAGCACGGTTGAGCGGGCGTGGCCTTCAACCAGTCGGATCAAGTAGTCCTCTTGCACTCGGGCTGAGGGCATCAAGTGGGTTAGGCGGAGGCAGGTGAAAACTGCGGTGCCCAAGCCTAGGTCGATGGCGTGCAGGGCTAGATCGAAGTCCTCGCAAGCGCCTAGAGTGCCGCCAATGCGGCCGAGTTCCCGACGACGTTGATTGCCCTGGACAGAGTTGGCGTAGGCTCGGGCCACGACGAGTCGGCAGCAAAGGCCTGCGCCAGCCGGCATGGACGCATAGTCAAAGGGGCGGTTCCCCCAGCGATCCTCGCCTACCCGCCCGACTGCTAGGTAATTTAGGTAGGGTGAGAATTCCTGCGGTGGTTGGGTTTCCCACTCAGGGGTGAAATCGCCGCAGCCCCAGGCTCCTAGACTGGGCCAGATTTGGGCTAATTCCGAGGCTTTCTCCACGTAGTCTGGGGCGAGGAGATTGTCGTCATCAACCCAAACGATAAGCTCAGTTGAGGCTTCTGCGATGCCACGAAGGCGCGCGTTGGTGAGGCCCACGGTGGGTTCGGTGACTATACGGGCGGAGGGATGCCACGTGAGGTCGAAGCGTCCGGCCACGGGATTACGGTTTGCGTTGTCCACCACGATTAAATCGTAGCCGCTTGGGTTGATGGATTGGGCGGCTAGGGCGCCGAGGGTGCGCGTTAGATAATCCACACGCGGAGCATGCGCGCAAATAATCACGGTGGGGCGGATACGCACGCTCATGGATAATCTTTCAAGTGATTTACCCAGATAAGATTATCCATTCGCTCGCGGGTGGAGCAAGGGATGTCGCGGGTAGCGCGCTGGAAGCTATCGCTACAGCCGCATTTGATCTCGTCGTGAAGCTCCACGATGAGGATACGAACGTTTCGCAACCACTCTGCTCCGCCGTGGTCGAAGAGTTCGCGTTCTGCACCCTCGATATCGAGCTTCAGCAAATCGATCCGTGGGAAACTAGCTAGCCGCATCAGCTCGGGGATGGTGTGACCGAAGAGCGGGGTGTCGCCATTTGGTTGATCTGAAACTTGAAACCCCCATGGGCGGTCGCTGGGATTGGTAATGCCCACTGGCCCGTTGCGATGGTAGGCTGCGCCATAAAGCGTCCGGATGGCTGGAATCTGGGCGGTATTTGCAACGAGTTGAGCGTAGTTACCGGCGTGAGCCTCGACCGCGAGAATGCTAGCCAGCGGGTGCCGAGCGGCGAAAAATAGGCTGCTGCAGCCAATATGCGCTCCAGCATCTAGAATATAGTGAATCGGTTCGCGCGTCTTGGACAGGGCGCAATCATCAAGCAGGAAAATCTGCTCGAAGATGGACAGGTCTGTGTCGACATCCCGCAAGTGCAGGGTCCGGCCCTGGCGTAAGTGGATAAGGCAGGGGGTATTTTGGGTTAGGGGTGGGCGGATTTTTAAGCGCCAGTAGGTCAGCGCCCCTTTCGGCGGTAAGCGCAGAACGGCCAAGCTAAGCAGAAAGAGCACGCGCAGCACAGGATACTCCCGATAACGGTGAATCAGACGGCGCTGTATACGAATGTAGAAGGAGGATTTAATGATGTAGGTGGTGCGGGGCAGTATTAGTTTTTTGTCCCCTACGGTGTGAATCGCGATTGGAGATGCTGGATGGGCTTTTCGATGAGAACCCAGGAGGCTACCCCGGCTAGGATTGAAAGAAGTATGAGGTAGGTGACGTGAAGTGCCTCGGACGGCAGGTAGGCCATCTCATAGCGGGTGAGCTGGCGAAGGATGCGGGGGCCTAGCCAATGGGCGTCATTATGAAAGAGGTAGATACCGTAGCTGATTGAGCCTACCCACCGCAACGGTGGCCAGGAGAGCAGGGTGCCGATCATTCCGCTGAATCCTTCGGCGGCGCTTCCAACCAGAGCGGAAAAAGCGAAGGATTGAAGAGCCGGACTGCTTACGGTCATGGCGCTTTGCCACGATAACGGGACCGCTAGCGTGCAGGCTAGAGCGAGGGGCAGGCACGCCATCCCGATTCGGCTCGCGAGGATGCGAGCGGGACTAAATGTAGCGCCTTGGTGTGCGAGCCAAGCGACCAGACCTCCGGCTGCCAGTGGGTCGAGGCAGGCCGGCGTCAAAACTACTGGTGCGATCGAGTTTTCGGGCGTGAGCAAGACGCACCCGAGACGGAAGAGTGGCCCAGTGGCGAAAGCGGTTATCAGAATAAAGGGCAGCCGCAGTTGGGAACACCCAAGCACCAAGCAGGGCCAGACGAGATAGAATTGTTGCTCGACAGCCAGTGACCAAAGGTGGCTTAGCAGATCTCGCCAATGACCACCGAGGCCCATCGGAAGATTGCTAAGATAAAGGGCATGCCACCAGAAGTCGGCGCGAGTCGAACCGATGTTTAGCAAGGAATTAAAGAGAAGAAGGAGATAAAACGCGGGCAGGATTCGAAGGGCGCGACGCACTAGAAAGCGGCAAATTTCCTTTCGAAATTTGGTCGCACCCGCGCAAACCGAGTCGTGGGCGCGTAGCAGAATTCTGGTAATCAGAAAGCCACTGAGCACAAAAAACAGACGCACTCCGGCGAAGCCTAGCTCTGGAGCCAGTCGATGCACGGTCGGGGAAAAGTGCGCGAGTAACACGGCGCCAACCGCGAAGGCGCGGAGTGCGTCGAGCTGAATTTGGCGGGAGGTGGGCGAACGGGTTGTGCATGCCTGAATCCGGTCATGGTTAGACGCAAGCTGACGGGGTAGGTTGAGGCGTGAAACGTCTGGACTCATGGTCGTGTCAGCCAGCGGCTTGTTTGCGCCGTCCGATTACACGAGCCGGGAGACCAACGGCGATTGCCCCGGCTGGAATGTCCCGAGTTACGACTGAGCCGGCTCCAATCACGCACCCATCGCCTATGGTGATTCCGCCTAGCACGGTGACTCCGGCACCGAGCCAGACATCGCTGCCGATACGAGTGGGCATTAATAAGTCGGGGCAGCTTCTGATTGAATGGCCAATCGGAGGCTTCTCGTGTTCAGACGAAAGGATGCGGCAGTGCATCGCCACGAGGGTGTAATCCCCGATGTCGACGCCCCCGTGGCCGTAAACGACTGCGTGTGGACCGATGAAAACGTAATTCCCCAAACGTATGGATCCTCCGTAGGGATGTAGGATTACTCTGGTCTCCAACTTGCAGTGGTCACCTAGGCTGATGCTGCCTCGCCTCGCGGGGGCAAATGTCGGTGCGCATTCCACACCAGATGATAATTCACAATCGTGGCCGATCGAGGAACCGTGGGCACGGGCGAGTTGGATGCGCACGGCGGAGGCTAACCGAGTGATATGCGCGCAAAAACTAGCGGTGAAATTCATGGGGCCCGGTAGATTTCTTCGTGATAATCACCGCTGATCAGGGCTACGCCTAGGGATTGGGTAACGATAGCGGGTAGGCCGTCGCGGGACGCAGCGGGGTGAACGTGAAATTGGATCAGATCCCGGTGTTCGCGCTGCTCGTTGTCGGCATGCATGAACAACCCAAGGACGTAATCGCCCTCGACGAGGGGGCATGAGACGATGTCTCCCTTGATACCTAGGGTGGCGCCGGCAGCTAAACGTCGGGCGCCACCCAGTCGGCGCAGGTCGAGCAAGCCCACTCTTTCGCCCTGAAGATTCTGGACCAAAATGAAGATTTCTTGGATACTGACAGACTCGTTTGCGGTGATTTGTAGTTGGTAGCTTAGTTTTCCTCCTCCCAGACATTCGAGTTTGTCTAGAGTGAACCGCTTTAGGACTAGTTTTGGAGAAAGCCTCACTTCCGCCGGAGCTAAGTGATTGGCGCTGCTCGCATGGATGAACTGCGAGACTACTTCGGAGGCAGGTCCGATGCCAGCGATGCGGCCGTTTTTAAGGTAAATGGCGCGGTCGCAAAGCTGTTCTATTGATTTCAGATTATGGCTAACATAGAGGACGGTGCGTGCATCTTGGCGGGTGACTTGCCGGATTTTACCAAGGCACTTCTCTTGGAACTGCTGGTCTCCGACGGCTAACACCTCGTCTACGATCAAAATCTCGGGTTCCAAGTGTGCAGCCACGGCGAAGGCGAGGCGCACATACATGCCGCTGCTGTAGCGTTTGACTGGCGTATCCAGGAAACGCTCGACCTCTGCGAAGGCCACTATCTCGTCGAACTTACGCGCGATCTCGAGTCGGCTCATGCCGAGGATGGCACCGTTTAGATAGATATTTTCTCGACCGGTTAACTCGGGGTGGAAGCCGGTGCCCACCTCCAGAAGGCTGGCCACCCGCCCGCGCAGCGTTACGCGGCCCGCTGTCGGCTCGGTGATCCGGGATAGGATCTTAAGCAGTGTGCTTTTGCCGGCGCCGTTGCGGCCAATCACTCCGACCACTTCTCCGCTGCGGATGTCGAAAGACATATCGCGCAGTGCCCAGAACTCCTCTTCAATTATCGTTCTGCGGCCGCGGAGCAAGCAGGCGATCCCATGGCTAAGCCGGTCGCGTAGGGTGTCTTGCCGCGTTTCGTGTCCGATGATGTAGCGCTTAGACAGGTTTTCTACGGAAATGACAGGGAGTTCGCTCATCGGGGATTCAAGCGTTCGATCAGATTTCATCCGCGAAGCGACGTTCGGTCTGGCGGAAATACCAGAGTCCAGTTCCCAACAGGATAGCGCCGATGAGTGCGGAAACGGCGACGCCGGGCATGTAAAGATTTGTGCGACCGCCCAGCAGGCACCAACGCATCCCGTCTACCACGGCGGATAGAGGATTCAGCGAGAGGAGGTCACGCCAGTTAGGAAGAAAATCTGTTCGGTAGCCTACGGGCGTGACGAAGACGCCAATTTGCAGAACGAACGGCGTGATGAAGCGGAAGTCTCGGTATTTTACCGTGAGCGCCGCGATCCATAGGCCCGCCCCAAGGGCGATTACCAAGGCCAGTAGGACAAACAGAGGCAGGTAAAAAATTTGCCAGGTGGGTAAAATACCGTAAAATGCAACCGTTGGCACCGTAAGCAGGAGCATGACGCCAAAGTCCACCAACGCTAAGGCGAGAGCAGAGATTGGCACCACCAAGCGCGGGAAGTAGACTTTGCTAATCAGATGAGAGTTCCCAACCAAGCTGTTGCCTGCGCCATTGAAGGCGGCCGTGAATAACTGCCACGCTAGATTACCGCACAGCACGATGAGAAAATAGGGCAGGCCGCCGGCCGGCATTTTGGCGAGTTTTCCAAAGACGAAGGTCAAGAGCAGGGTCTGTATCACTGGCTGGAGCACTGCCCAAGCGACCCCCAAGGAAGCCTGTTTGTAGCGGACCTTAATGTCGCGCCAGGCGAGGAAACCGGCTAATTCCCGGAAACGCCAGAGGTCGTGCCAGTAACGGGCATCTGCACGGCCGTGCTCAAAAACCAGCGCGTGGGAAGCGGAAGTATCCTCAGCGATATTATTTACGCGGGATATTACTGTTTTTACCATGCTGCGGCATTTCCATTATATGCTACCGCCGCAGGACTACACGCTAATTTAAAACGTTTAGCGTATTTATTTACTGATCGTTTATTAATTCGATAATTAGTCCCAAGCTTTGACAAGGTTGGCAATGAGACGGGGGTGGTCGTAGCAGAGGGCCGTTTGGCGCAGCGCGACGGGGTCCCACGCGCGGACGAGGCATTCAGTGAGAGCGGCGGCGAGCGCAGCGTCGTTGCCAGGAATGGCGAGCACGCCGACGTTGGAGTGAATTAATTCGGGCACGGCCGCGGCGGCAACACCCACGCAGGGGCGACCGGCCGCGAGAGCCTCCAAGTAGACTAGGCCGAAGCCTTCACCGGTGCTGGGTAGGGCGAAGCAGGTGCAGTCAGCGAAGGCTTGCCGAAGCTTGCCGTCCGGTAAGCGGCCGGAAAATTCCACCCGGTCGGCGATCTGTAGCTTGATGGCGAGGGCGCGCAGTCGGGGCTGGTCATCCCCTTCTCCGACAAAACGCAGGCGTGGAGCGAGCCCGAGTGGGGCTCGAAAAGCGGAAGGTAGGAGTAGGGCGAAGGCGCGCAGGAGATGGTCATAACCTTTATAGGCGTCGGCCGCGCTCAGGCGGCCGACGCACAGCACGACCGGCGGGCTGCCCTGCGGCGGCGGTAGTGGCGCGGGCTCGGCCATCAGGGCGGGGTCTAAGGCGTTTGGCACCACGCGCAGGCCGGGGACGAGACGGGGGTGCAACTTGGCGAGGGTGTTGCGGGTATAGTTTGAGACGCAGAAAACTCTGTCGGCACGGCGTAGCGCGAGTTTGTTCAGTGGGGCGGTTGGTTCCCAAACTTCTATGCCGTGGGCCACGAGCGCCAGTGCACAGCCGCGGCGGGCGGCGAGGGCAGCGACGGGGAGTTGACCGATGTGACCGCAGACTAGCCGATGTGCGCCAGAACCGGCCAGCCAGGCGGCACGGGTGAACGTGATTTTTGACCCTCCGCAACCAGTGACTTGGAGCGGCTTACCTAGGATTTGACGCGCGGAGGTAACGGGGAGACGGGCAAGTTCAGCGGCGGTATCATTCAGCGTGACCAGTTCTATGCGGGTGTGGGCAGCATCGCTGGCCAGAGCGGTTAGATAAAGCCGGATAATGCGTTGGATACCGCCGTCCGTGGTGGCGAATTCAGGTGCGAGAAGGACGACTTTCATACTGCGCGACCCGCTCAGACTTTCGCGCCGCGGTTTGCTATGTAGACTAGAATGGCAAGGGACCAGATGCGTGACCAATCACGGTCATCGCGGCCGTCACGGAAGGCGCGCCAAAGTTGGCCGGGCACGTAGGGGTCGAAGAGTCCGGAGCGGGCGGCCGAAGCGGAGCCGAGCGTCTCCTCCATGAAAGGACGCAGTGGTCCTCGTAGCCACTGCGAGAAGGGTAGGGTGAAACCGCGTTTTGCTCGAGTGCGTAGGGCGGGCGGGAGGAGGTCGGCGCAGGCGGCAGCGAGGTGGGCCTTTGGCGCGGCGTCGCGCGGATAGAGCAGCGCGGGATTTTGCGCCCAGGCCCACTCAACCAAAGGCATGTCGACGAAGGGCATCCGCAATTCCAGAGAGTGTCGCATGCTGAACTCGTCCGAGTCTCGGAGTAACAGATCGCTCATGTAGCCGGTGGTCTCTGCCAGGCTCGCGAGCAGGGTGTAGGGCGGCGCGGCGCCGGCCGGTCGGGAGCCAAGGGCAGCGGTCCAAGCGACGGCGAGGGCAGCGGTGGCGGGATGTTCCTTGCTGGCCGAAGCCAAGGCGGCTGAGGCCGAGGGGGCGAGTAGCCGTGCGACCGAGTCTGCACCAATCACGGTGCGTTGCAATAAGGCGAGGGCGTAGGGAGAGTCGGCGCCTAGGATGGTTCCGAGCTTGCGGGCGGCGGTGTCGCCAGCGGCGAGAGTGGCGAGGCCAAGGCGGCGCAGCGGTGCGGGTAGTTTTTGCCACATCGGGAGCAAACGGGCGAGTTGGGGCAAACGCCGGAAGGATGGGTAGCCGCCGAATAATTCATCTGCGCCGAGGCCGGATAGGGCAACAGTGACGCCTCCGGCGCGAGCGGCGCGGGCGGCGTAGTAGGTGTTGAGCCCGTCACCTGTGGGTTGGTCCAGGTTCGCGAGAATGTTGTTCAGATCAGTCGCGACGGTTTCGCCGGTGATGATGTGCGGGTGGTGGTCCACGCCGAGGTGTCGGGCGGTGGCGGCGGCCTCTTTGAGCTCGGACCAGGCCGCCTCCTCGAACCCTATGGAAAAGGTTTTTAGCTTAGCGCCGGTGTGACGTGCCATCAACGCGGCGACCACTGCCGAGTCTAGGCCGCCCGAGAGAAAGGCGCCGACCGGCACATCAGCGGCGAGGTGGGCTTGGATGGTGTCGTCGAGCCTCGTTCGGAGTTCACTACGAAGGGTGACGACGTCTGGCGCGGGTGGGCCCAGATCGGCGGCGAGGGCGCGTGCGGGTGTCCACCAAGTGGAGACTTCGGTGCGGCCTTCCTGCCAGCGCAGGTATTCACCGGGCCGGAGCGAGCGAATACCAATATGGAGGGTTCGGGGGGCGGGAATGGATTGCCAGCGTAGGAAATCGGCGGCGGCGGCTGGATCGAGGTCCGCAGGCACGTGGCGGCTGGACAGCAGGGCGCGCGACTCGGACGCGAAGAGCAGAGTGCCAGCGGAATCTGCGTGGTAGAGCAGTGGTTTCTGGCCGAGTGCGTCGCGGGCGAGTAAAAGGGTGCGGTCGCGGGCGTCCCAAAGGGCAAAGGCGAACATGCCACGCAGGCGGGGGAGGGCGGCGGCACCGTCGAGCGCGAGGGCGGCGAGTAGGACCTCGGTGTCGCAGTCGGTGTGGAAAACCCATCCGCGGGCGGCGAGGTCGGGTCGGAGGGCACGGAAGTTGTAGATCGCGCCATTAAATACCAGATGATGACGACCGTCGGGCGAGACCATAGGTTGATGGCCGTTGGCGGGGTCGAAGATGGCGAGGCGACGCATACCGAGGCTGGCTGGGCCGGAGGTGACCGAGCCGCTGGCGTCGGGTCCGCGGTGCACTTGAACGGCGAGCATGCGGGCTAGTGCGGCCTCTCGGGCAGCGGGGGCGTGGCGAAATGAGATGAAACCGGCGATGCCGCACATGGTAGCGAAGAGTATGGCGGTTAAAAACGGATTGAGGCGGCGATCTCGGCGGCCTTTTCCGGCGACAACAGGGCGGATACCAGCTCGAGGCCAAATTCGATCGCGGTGCCGGCGCCGCGAGAGGTGACGAGCAGGTCGTCGCGCACCACCCTTTGGTCGCTCAGGATTTCCCGGAGTTCACCGGACACACTCGGATGGGCGGTATAGCGGCGACCGACGAGCAGGCCGGCATCGTGTAGCACGGTGGGCGCGGCGCAGATCGCGGCGAGCAAGCTTCCGGCGGCATGGTGGCGCTTCACCAGCGCGAGGACCTCGGGTGAGGCACGAAGTAAGGCCACGCCCGGTCCGCCGGGCAGCAGTAGGCAATCATGGACACACACGTCGGCAGGCAGGGATGCGAGCGGTATGTCGGCGTGCATCACCAACTGGTTGCGGCCGGTGACATGGATGCCGGGGCCGAGCGCAGCCACGGTTACGGAGCATCCGGCACGCCGGAGCACGTCGATTGGCGCGACGGCTTCCAATTCTTCAAAACCCTCTGGCAAGATGACGAGAACCGTGGGCATGGTGGAGCAATGCAATGGAATGACGAGCACGCGGCGGGCTTGGCCACTAAAACCACTGAGCATGGGGAAAAAAACGCCCGGACTGGGCGGCGTCTGGTCATATTTGGCGCCGGCTATGTCGGCGGGGCCTTGGCGAGTCGGGCGGTTGCGGAGGGTTGGTCCGTGACGGCCTTGACGCGAAATATTGATTCGGCGGCGGCGTTACGTGAGCGGGGTTGCGCGGTCGTCGTGGCGCGGATCAACGAGGTTGATTGGTGGGATGCGCCGGAATTGGCAGGTGATTTCCAGCGGGTGGCCGTTACCGTGGCGGCGGGCGGCGGTGGGGTCGAAGGTTACCGTAGAAGTTATGTCGAGGGTCTGGCCAGCGTGGCGGGCTGGGCGAAGCGGGAGGTTACCAGCGGCAAGGCACCCGGTCATTTAATTTACACCAGCAGCACCTCGGTATATCCGCAGGCTGGAGGTGTGCGCGTAACGGAGCAGCACCCGATCGGCGGCGAGGCGGAGACTACTCAAGTGCTGATTGAGGCTGAACGTCTCGTGGCGGAATGGCCGGGGGCAGCGACGATTCTGCGCCTCGCTGGGATTTACGGTCCGGGGCGCACCCATCTCGTGGAGCAGGTGCGGCGCGGCGAGGTCTCGGGGCAGCCGCAGGTGCATTTGAACTTAATACATCGTGATGACATCGTGGATGCCTGTGCGGCGGTTTGGGCGAGAGGTGGGGTAGGGCCGGAAATTTTTAACCTAGCCGATGACGGTGCGGCGACCAAGGAGGAGGTCGTGACTTGGTTGGCTGGTCGCCTTGGTCTGCCTCCCCCAGTCTACACTGGCGCGCCTGCAGTAGGGCGCCGGGGTTTGACACCAGATCGTATCATCGATGCGGCGCGGGCACGGGCTTTACTCGGCTGGCGTCCGCGGCACTCGACCTTTCGCGAAGGTTACGCGGAGGTGCTGGCTGATTCCAGTGAGTGAGTGGCCACTTTAATAATCCGGTTCGCGGTGAGTGGCCTTTGGATTAAGCTATATTTTACGATTGATTTTGCTTTCGCAGAAATGTCGAGGCGGCAGTCGAAGAGCGGCGGCCGTAGTTAAGGCTCGGCAAGGCTTAAGGCATCTGGGATGCCTAAGCCGCACCTTTCACCATTTTCGCACATCTTAGACATCATGGCCCTTTGGGAATATAAAACGATCACCAGCGGCCGGGGCGGATTCGCCTCCGCCACTATGCTGGAAAGCTTTCTTAACCAACTCGGTAAAGACGAGTGGGAGATTATCGACTTTCGTGCCGACCCGACGAACGCATTAGTTTTTAATGGTCTGGCTCGCCGCCCGACTCAGCGCGAGTGGACGCTCGAGGCGGCCATAGCCGCCGCTGCTAAAGCCGAGACGGACAAACTAAGAGCCGAGTTGATGCACAAACAGCACGCGGGTGACTCCACCGCTTCGAGTGATTCCGCTGTTGATAAATCGCCCGTTTCCGAGGGGTTGCGCAATCTCCGTGATACAGACCGCGACGGCGATCCTGAGGCCCTGGCCGACGAGGCTTCGCACGGCGCCGAAGACTGGAATAATCTCGAGAACTTCGAAGACGACCTCCCAACTTTTTTCGATGCGATCAAGCCCCACTTGCGCAAGAATCCTAACACCCCTGGTCAGTCGGTCGCGCTAAACTACCTCGCCAAACGCTGGGAGCAGCCCGAATCGGACCTTCACGGCGCCCTTCGTGAGTGCGGTTTTACGATCCCTGAGTCCGATACCGACGCGCCGGTCTATCTGGAGTTTGAGGGTGATTTATACTGGGTGGAGAAAAACAATCGCGCTCAGTTTTTCCTAAATACTCGTGAAAAGCCTCGGCCCAAATTTCGTATTGTGCAGGGCAAGCCACTCGATCCCGCTGATCCCGCCTATCTTGCGCTGACCGAGGAGCAGGCCGCCGCCGAGGCTGAGCGCACCAAGCGCCTTGCCGAGCAGGCCGCCCGCGAAGCCGAGGCCCAGTCCCGCCGCGCTGAACGGGAGGCCCAGCGCATCGCGTCCGAGCAGGCCCGCCGCGAGCAGCAGGTGGCTGCCCAGGCCATGCGCGACGCCGTCCGCGCGGCGGCGGCGCAGGATGCCGGCGCGCCGGTCGAGGCAGTCTCACCTGCCGACGGTGGCGCGGCTTTGATTTCCGATTCTGTTTCCTTGGATGCGTCTGCTGGCGGGTTGCCATCTGGGGACGCGTTACTTGACGCCATTCGGCCTCAGATGCGTCGTAACCGGCGTGGCCCCGGCTACTCTGGTTCAAGCGCTTACCTGGCCAAACATTTCAAAGTCGAGGAGGAGGCCTTGCGCTCTGCGCTCGCCACCCTCGGGCTTGCCCCATCGGAAAACCCTTCCGCCAAGGTGGAGGTCCGAGTCATCGGTGCTTACGCTTATTGGGCAAACAAGGATAACAATGGTGGTCTCTGGATCAACGGCCGCGAGGCGACCGCGCGCGAGCTTGCCGAAGTCGGCGGGGCTTCTGCGCTAGCACCCGTCGACCCGGCGTCGTCTGTCTCCAACGACTCTCAGCCCGCTGGCCAGTCGCAGCGCGCACCCGAGACATCCCGCGACGAGGCGGGAGCACCACCGATTTTCCGCGCGGTGCCGCGTGCCATGCCACCGATACCAGCGGCCGAATCCGAGCCCGCGCCAGAGGCTTCGAAGGCTTCCACTCCAGCACTCGGCGGCGAAGCGAACCGACTGGCGGCCTTGCGTCTATTGATGAAGCCGAATAAGAGCCGTAGCGGGGTTTCCGGTTCTCTGCCCTTTTTAGCCGGTGCACTCGGGCGGAGTGAGACCGAGTTGCTGGCTACCTTGGTCGGGCAGGGTCTGCTGGAGCCGATCGCGGCTCCTGAGGGCGAAGCGGAGGCCAAGCCGGTCTTCGTTCAGCATGGGAGCGAGATTTTCTGGCTCAGTCGCTACGCCAAGGATGGTTCCCTCTGGCTAAATGCCAAGGCGGCCCGTTCAGCTGTGCGTAAACCAAAGGCCAAAGAGGACGGCGCGGTTGAGGCCTCGGTCGCCGAGGGTTCTGTGGAGAAGCCGGCTAAAGCGCCTAGGCCACGGGCCCGTCGCAAGGAGTGAGGCGCGCGGTTTTTGTTTCGGATTTATAACCGCGGATGGCGCGGATGGTGATTTTCCGCGTTGATCTGCGCGGACCCCGATCCGCTTTATGAACCTACAATTTAGAGAGCGTGCGTCGGCTTCAGCCTAGAAAGCCGAGGCGTTCGTGGTGCGCACCGAGGATGGCGTCGGCGGGCGTCTCCAGCCAGCGATCAAGCACGGTGGCGTAGACGGAGCGGAAATCGGTGCCGAAGCGGATGTCGGCATTTTTCTCAACGCGCAGGTCGGGCGGGGCGCCATGGAGTGGACCGGCGATGTCGCGCCCCATCACAAATAGCGGAGCGGCGGTGCCGTGATCGGTGCCGCGCGACTCGTTCTCGATTGGTCGGCGGCCGAATTCGGAGAACGTCATGGTGAGGACTTGGTCGTCGAGGTGCCGTGCAACGAGGTCAGCTTCGAAGGCAGCCAAGCCCTCGGAGAGTTGGCGAAGCAGATTGGAGTGGGCGTTGGCTTGGTTCGCGTGGGTGTCAAAGCCGCCCAATGATACGAAGTAGACGCGGGTGGGTAGGCCTGCGGCGATGAGAGCGGAGACGTTGCGCAGGGACTGGGCGAAATTGCCGCTGGGGTAGGGCGAGGCGGGTTTGGCTGTATCGAGAATGCGTTGAATTTTTTTCTCGGCGACGAGGGCATCCATCAGGGTCGCGCGTAGGAAGGAGTGGTTGCCGCCTAGGACTGGCTCATCGCGTTCCGCTATGCGTTCGAGCAGAGCGGTCTCGGCGCTACCGGCGCGGGCGGCGCCCGGCGATAGACTGAAAGTGTGGTGGGGATGCTCTCCGCCGAAAGACTGGGGGACCTCGGCGCTGACATGGATCGCGTCGGGATCGGTCGAGCCGGGTGAGCCCGTGCAGGCGTTGTCCAGATACCGCCCGATCCAGCCCGAGGAAAGCGACTCATCCGCGGCGGAACCGGTTTCCCAGATTTCGGTGGAGCGGAAATGGGAGCGGTTAGGATTGGGGTAGCCGACGTTTTGCACAATGCCGAGGCGGCCTTCCTTGAGCAATGCATGGAGGGGAGCGCAGGCAGGGTGGAGGCCGAGGTGATCGGACACGGGCAGGATGGCATTTTGTTTCAATGCCAACGTGGGGCGAAGCGCGTGGTAGGCAGGGTCGTCAAAGGGCACGACGGTATTGAGGCCGTCGTTACCACCTGCGAGTTGCACCAGCACGAGGATACGGCGGTCCTTCTCGGGGGCGGGGGCGGCGAGGGTTGATTGGACAAGGAAGCGCGGGGCAAAGCGACTGAAGGCGAGCAGGCCAATGCCCCGGGTAGAGTGACGGAGGAACTCACGGCGGGTGGAGGGTAGCAGCATGGGCGGGCCAGGTTTGGGCGGGCGGTTCAGCAGAGCTGGTATTCGGGCGATTGCAGTAGGGCTATGGTCGCGCGGCGAACGCGGTCCTCAAATTCCTCTTTAGGGCCGGAATCGAGGTAATCGACCATGGTAGCTCGGTAAGCGGGTGTTACGGCGACTGGCAGAAAAAAATCACAAAGCCGGTCGGCGACACCGCGCGGGCCGAGCGAAGCGAGGTCGTGGATGCGATCTTCATCCACGCTGAAACGGAAGCGACCGGCGTCGCGGGCGGCGGTCAGTTCGAGGCGTTCGTCGGCGTTCAATGTTCCCTCGTCCAAGGGATTGCATAGGGTCTTGGCGAACTGGCGGCGGGCGGCGAGCGTGGAGGAGTTGATCCAAAGCCGACCTCCAACCCAACCTCGGACGTTGGGAGGTTCGAGCAAGTTCTGCCCCATCTGGCGTAGAGGTTGCAAAGTGGAGCGAGGCAGTGGAGTGAGGTCTAATCGTAGATCTTGGACGAGACCGAGCAGGTAGTGCACGGGACTCTTGATGTAGTTGGCCTGGTAGTCGGGGTGATAAAAAACGGTGGATCCGAAAAAAGCGTGGCAAAGGTTGCGTAGGGCAAAGCCTGACGCGCGCCACGCGGCGCCTAGTGGGGCGAAAAACTCGGATGGAGGAGGAGAATCAGTGAGGTAGAAACGAGCCATTTCGCGCGGCAGGAAGGTCGCAGCGGCAGGCTGAGCATAGGCGAGATCGATCACCTCGTCGCCGGTCCACGGTCCAGTCTGGCCGAATACGGTTTTCGGCCCGGTATCGGCGGAGCGGGCGTCGAGGCGATAGCCGTTTTTCCCAATCCGATACCCAGCAAAAGCTCGTGCGGCCTGTTTGATGTCGCCTTCGGCGTAATGGCCCTCACCGAGGACAAAAAGTTCGAGCAGTTCGCGGGCAAAGTTCTCATTTGGTGCGCGCCTGGAATTTCGCGAAAGGTCGAGGTAGTCGATCATCGCGGGAGATCGGGAGATCGCTTTGGTGAGTTCGGTCGCGGGGCCTGCGCCGAGGGTGCGCAATAGGTCGCGATGGATGTAGTGGTAATCGGCGCGGCGGACCTTCTCGAATGCGACGACATACACATCGGCAAGGAACAGCACCCACTTCTCGTAGGCGCTGCGTTCGGGGTCAGCCGCGGCTTGGAGCCACTTCAGGGAAAACTCCACCGAAGCGAGGCGCTCCAATTCGCGTTCCTCGCGGTCTATAATTTGGCGTTCTTTAGGTGTGTTAGCGGCGCGTTTTTTGGGGCGTAGCTCAGTGAGGCGTGTCTCGGCCTTCACCATAAAAACTGGGCGGGGAAAGGAGGGAGGCGTCTCAGGGAAAAGACGGTTTAGGGTGGCGGGTAGACCGTCGGCAAATGCACGGGCGACGTCATCGGGCCGAGCGGCCCAACCGGCGCGACGCAGCAAGTGGCGGGCGGCGGCAGAGTCCCAAGAGGTGGCTGGCAACGGTTGCCAAGCCTGTTCGGGGGTGAGCGGGGCGGACATCGGGGTGCAATTATCCTGCCTGAAGCCACGCCGGAAGCCAGTCTCGGTTTTGGCTAGCCGGGAAGGTTTTTATGTGCCCAGCGGTGTGCGGTAAATGCGCGGCACGCGTTTAGTTACGGAGCAAAGAGTCTCCCAAGGAATCGTGTCAGCGTGCCGGCTGAACTCAGTCAGCGGGATTTCCTCGCCTAGTTGACGCCCGACCAGCACGGCCTCGTCGCCAGCGTGGACTTCGGGTAGGTGGGTGACGTCGATGATGGTCTGGTCCATGGTCACGCGACCGAGGATAGGGCAACGCTGGCCTCGCACGAGAATGGATCCGCGGTTGCTGGCGGCCCGGGGGATGCCGTCGCCGTAGCCAGCAGTGAGGATCGCCACGCGCGAAGATCGGGCAAGGGTATGGGTGCCGCCGTAGCTAATACGTGTGCCAGCGGGCAGTGACTTCACCAAGCCAACGCGAGTGCGGAAGCTAAATACCGGTTCGGCTGGCACCTCAGCGAGCAACGCGCCGGGTGTCGGCATGACCCCGAACTGGAGCAGTCCCACGCGCACGGCGTTGAAGGGCCCAGCGAGCTCGATGGTTTCGAGACCGGCCGAGTTATCCGCGTGGATGAACAGTGCCTCGCGACCGGCGGCGGGTTGGTGGGCCTCGAGAGCCGCCAGGAAACGCCGGCGTTGCTCGGCGGTAAAAACAGGATCTTCGCCCGGGCTGGAGAAATGGGTGAACACTCCCGCGAGCCGCAGGTAGGCGGCGCAGCGCACCGCCTCAAAGACTGGACCAGCCTCTTCGTGCCAGACGCCGGCACGACCCATGCCGGTATCGATTTTTAGATGCACATTCAACTGGCGGCGGGCTGCTGCGGCGGCGCGATCCAACCGCTCGACCTCCTCGACGGAAGATACCGTCACGGCGACGTCATAATCTGGCGCGAAGCGCATCTCCTCCGGCAGCAGGGGGCTTAATAACAAAATGGGCCAGTCCGGGGTGATCTCGCGCAGCGCGGCCGCCTCGGCCAGATTGGCGACGGCAAACAGATCCGCTCCGGCGTGCATCAAGCGGGCTGCGATCTGCGGCAAGCCGTGGCCGTAGGCGTCGGCTTTGACCACCGCCACGTAGCGGATGTGGGGGGGCAGAGCGGCGCGGATGAGGCGGAGATTGCGTTCAAGGGCCGCGAGATCGATCTCGGCCCAACAGCGAAGAGGCAATCCGGACGGGGGACTCATGGTGCGGACGGCGCGCGATGGATATGCGGAGTCCAGGCGTCGTAACTGGGGGCCTCGTGTTGAAAAGCGTCTGGATCGGGTGCCGCCGCGAAAAAATTTTCGTCGGGCGAGGCGGCGAGCAAGTTGGCTGCAGACCAAGGCAATTCGGTGATCGGCTGGTTGACCGGCAAGGCCGACCAGCGGCGGAACCGAGCGGGCGTGGCGAGTGGAGCGTGGTCGGCGAGTTCGTGGGTGGCTAGCCGGAGCACGGTGCGACTGGTCCCGGGTCGCACCGCGTGCCATGCATCACGGCGCGCGTCGGCAATAATCGTAAACGAGGGGTGGGCCACGGCGAGGGGAGGCAGGCTGAGATAGGAGTAGAGCGCCAACTCCGGCCGCACGGCCCGCCAGGCGCGGAGGGTCGCGGCGGCGAGGCGAATACCCAGCACCGAGCCCGGCCCTGAGCAGAAGGTGGCGGCTTTCAGATCGCGCACTCCTCGACCCGCCGCAGCAAGCACCTGGCCGACCGCAATCGGGAGGGCGGCGGAAGCTTCGCCTTCGAGCGTGACCCGGTGCGTTGGTTCGGTTGACGGGCTGAGCCAGAGCGCCACCTCAACGTGGGTTGAGCAGGTGTCTATCCCGAGAAGCACGGGATGAAGGGTAAGGAGTTGGCGAAGGCTGGGCACGGCGCTGGAGACTCGCAGCAAGCGAGGCGCGAGCCGCGCCGGCAAGCGTGAGAATCGGGCATTGACCGGCTTTTACACGGGTGAGTAGGTTGCCAGATTCTATCCGTAAAACCCTCTGAACTTTAGCCTGTGAACATCCAAATCCAAGACGTTTCCCCCACCCGTAAGAGCCTGACCGTGAGCTTCGATGCAAACGAAGTCGCCGCCGAGTATAAGTCGGTGATTGGCGAGGTTTCCCGCCAGGCTCGCATCCCCGGCTTTCGTCCGGGCAAGGCTCCGGCGAGCATGATTTTGAAGCAGTATGGCAAAGCCGTGTCGGACGAATTTAAGCAAAAAGTCGTGGGCAAGGCCTACCGCGACGGCATCAAGGAGTCCAAGCTGGATGTCCTACAAGTCACTAACGTGCAGGAGGGCGACATCGCTCCCGATAAGTTTGCTTCCATCGTTATCACAGTTGATATCCGCCCCGCCTTTAGCTTGCCCGCGTTGGATGGTATCGCGGTAACGGTCACCTCCGTTGAGCCCACCGAGGCTGAGGTGGAGGCCGGCCTAAACGCCCTCCGCAGTGAGCGCGCGGATTTTAAGGTCGTTGAGCGTCCCGCCGCGAAGGGCGATTACGTCAAGTTGTCCTACGAGGGCAGCGTCGACGGTCAGCCCATTCTGGCCTTGGTTCCGGACAAGCAGATTTACGGCAAGGTCCCCCAGACTTGGGAAGAGGTTGAGGGCGAGAACGAGGGCTTGATCCCCGGTCTCGGCAAGCAACTCGCCGGCCTCGCAGCGGGTGGGAAGAAGGACATCTCCGTGACTTTCCCGGCCGGCTTCACCGGTGCCCCCGCCCTCGCCGAGAAGACCGCAATTTATTCGGTCGAGGTGCTCGAGATCCGTGAGCGCGCCTTGCCTGAGTTGAACGAAGAGTTTTTTAAGGCCAACCAAGTTGATGACCTCGCCGGTCTGCAGGCCAAGGTCCGCAACAACCTGACGGCCCGCAAGGACCACGAGAATTTAGGGGGTAAACGCCGTCAGGTGATCGAGAAGCTCCTGGCGCAGGTCGAGTTCCCCGTGCCCGAGAGCTTGATCGAGCAGGAAACCCAAGCCGTTTTGCGTCAGTTTATTCAGGAAAATCAGCGCCGTGGCGTTCCGGTGGAGCAGTTTGAAAAGGACAAGGAGCAACTCATCGCTGGCGCCCGCCAGTCCGCCATCGGCCGGGTGAAGACCCAGCTCATCCTTGCTCGCATCGCCGAGCAGGAGAAACTTGCCGTTGAGGCGTCGGATATCGATGCGTTCCTCTATCGCCAGTCCCTCCAGACTGGGGTGAAGCCGGAAAAATTGGTCAAGGATCTGACCAATGACCGCGACCGTCTTCGCTCGGTCCAGCAGAGCATTGTGTTCGACAAGGCGCTGGACTTGGTGGTGAGCAAGGCCGTCGTGACCGAAGTCGCCTCTGCACCTGCCGCCTGAGGTCTGCCGGTTTCCGGCGCGTCCAATCGCCGTCTTCTTTAGCCCCGCCCGCATCTTTTGCGGCGGGGCTTTTTGCGGAATTAGGGCGGGCATTTGCTGCGCTAAGTGGTAACGAGGCGAGGGTCGCGCTTGCCTTCCGCGTCATCCCGACGAAGTTCACCTTTTCCTATGAGTTACTACGTCCCGATGGTGATTGAAAACAACGGCCGCGTGGAGCGGTCGATGGATATTTACTCCCGGCTCCTGAAGGACCGGATCATCTTTATCGGCACGCCGATCGATGACGGCGTCGCCAACGTGGTGATTGCCCAGTTTCTTTTTCTCCAGATGGAGGATCCGAAAAAGGATATCCACCTCTACATCAACTCCCCCGGCGGTGTGGTGACGGGGGGCATGGCGATCTACGATACCATCCGTTTCCTGCAGTGCGATGTGGTGACCTACTGCATCGGCCAGGCCGCCAGCATGGCCACGGTGCTCCTCGCGGCCGGGACCAAGGGCAAGCGTTTCGCCCTGCCGCATAGTCGTGTCATGATCCACCAGCCCAGCGGCGGTGCCGGTGGCCAAGCCTCGGATATCGCCATCGCGGCCAAGGAAATCCTGCGCTGGCGCAAGACCCTAAATCAAGTGATCTCCCGCCATACCGGCAAGACGGTGGAACAGCTCGAAAAGGATTCGGATCGCGACTACTACCTCAGTGCCCACGAGGCTAAAGACTATGGCCTGGTGGATCATGTGGTCGAAAACGCGGCGGATACCGTTGCGATTACGCCTACATCCAGTGCGACCTGATTTTTCAGAACTAAAGCTAATTCATTAATCTAAAAGTTCTTAAGTTTTTATATAATATACCCCTTGCTTTAAGCGGCTGCTCCTGCAGGTTGCAGTTCTCCTCTGTTATGCAGAGGATTTTGGGGTAACTAAGAAAGCAATGGCCGGACGCCTAGGGGTAGGCGTCCGGCCTCTTAATTTTACCGGCTCGCAGGTAAGCCACCCCTTTTTAACCTCAGTTGGTGATTACCGTATTTGCGTTCGAGAAGCGGATTTCGCCGGAGGGTTGTTCGGTGGGGGCGTCGCCCTTGGGGACGGCGAAGCCGGGCACGAGGAAGAAGCCGGCGCCGACTTCGTTTTCTCCGGCCGGGGCCTGGCGGAGGACGCCCGAGAAGTTAACCTGGCGATCGGTAGTCGCGGAGGGTTTGGCCGGGGTGGGGGCCGGATCGCGCAGGGTGAAGCTGCCGGTGAAGGCGCCGGTGGCGGGGGTGATTTTGACCGTCCAAGCGGTGGCGGCAGCATTGGTCGCGCTGAACACACCGGCGGCGTTCAAGGTGGCGGCGATGGGCAGGAGACTTTCGCGTGCGCCGAGATCGAGGTCAGCGGGACCGTGGGCGATGTTCAGCGCGCCGGACGCGGTGGCGCTGGCGGCGAGGCCGAGGCGTTGGGCGAGGGTGCCGGCGGGGGTGGTGCCGGAAGCCTTGGTGGCGGGAGGCAGCCAGGGATCGAGGGAGACTTCGACGCCCAGCGGGCCGAAGCCGGCGCGGTAGGATTTGTCCAACTTGGCTACAGCCGTATTGGCGGGCAGGGCGGTTTTTTTCCAAGTGAGCAGACCCGTTTCGCGGGGGATGTAGGCGCGGCCGGGGAAGCGGGCTGATTCGGGATGCGGCTCAAGGGGGAGAGCGCCGGCGAGGAAGGAATCGGCGCGGGTGCCGTAGGGGTTGACCCACAGCAGGTAGGTGTCGTCGACGGTCGGCTTGAGCGAGGCGGTAAGCGGCGAGCCGTCGGCGGTGAAGCCGGTAAGGGTCATCACGCCGGTGGCGGCGGCGATGGGGACGGTGGCGAAGCCGGAGCCGCGAGGGAAGGAGCTAGGAGCGGCGTCGGACCGGTTGTAGGCGGGGTGGAGGACGAGGGTGTTGGCGCCGGCGCCGGGGGCGGTCTGGCCCGTGGTGAAGACGCGCTGGCGGGCACCGTGGGCGAGGGTGGCGAAGGGTTGGCTGTTGCGATTGAGGTTACCGGTGAGGGTGCCGTCGGCCGAGACGGTCAAGGCGAGCGAGAGGGCATCGAGACCGTTGGTCGTGCGGGTCCAGGTGGCGGAGGCGTTGGTGAGGTCGGTGGATCCGACGAAGACGGTGGTGCCGGCGGCTTTGGAGGTGCTGGCGAGGGTGACCGAGCTGGTCTCGCGGGCGAGGGCTAGGGTGCCGGTGTAGCTCAGGGCATTGGCCGGGATGGTCAGGGTGAGTTTGCCGACGGGTATGGCGGCTGCGTCAAAGAGCAGGGCTTCGTAGGTGCCGCCAAAGCCGACCACGGTCAGCGTGCCGGGGACGAGGGTGAGGGTGTAGTTATTGGAGACGCCCCCGGTCAGGGTGATCGGGTAGCTGCCGGGCGCGCTGCTCGCGGTGGCCTTGGTGGCA
>Ga0114979_10000167_pt1 | contig 42474 bp, 44 predicted proteins | sample S_140625_EF_Meta_FD_87315 | JGI IMG/M metagenome (GOLD analysis project Ga0114979, IMG submission 87315) | Freshwater microbial communities from Lake Simoncouche, Canada to study carbon cycling - S_140625_EF_MetaG | ecosystem: Environmental > Aquatic > Freshwater > Lake | place: Lake...
AAGCAGAAGCAGAAGCACTTGGGTACCGATGTTGCCTCTTCACAGAGGACGGCTCAGATGAGGCTTTGCAAACCGTTGACAAGTAATTCGTAGCCTTAGGGCCAATACGGGGTATGTTCTCCAAGTCGAAAGGGAAATACACATGGCACGTTCAAAGCAGGTCTACACGGTATCACAGGAATTAGTAAAATCCAAGACCATGATCGACGCGATTTGGTACGTCCGAAACAGCGTTAAGCCAATGATGAAACTTGAAGCCGCCGTCCAAATTGCTGAAGCGATTAGGGGTTAAGATGACCTACTTTGAGGGATTAGCAGGCAGTAGATTGCCTGAATTACGATGGCGCAATCAATCTCCTCAACCTTTTGGTAAGCTACTACCCAAAACCTGAAGAGATTCCCCCAACTCTTATTCGGATCGTAACAGATCTTGAGTTCTACCAGAGATGTCAAAGCTGTGGTAACGAAAAAATTGCAGACGGGGCTCATGATCGATGAGGCTCTGGAAAGCTGGATTTTAGAGCAGGAGCTATCCAAAGCACCTTCCTGAACGCACGCATCCCGCCCCAATGCAATGAGCTATCTTGGTTCAAGATACCGGAGAATCAGAATGAAACGTAATTTGATTGCGCTCGTAAGCCAGGGACAAAGCGTAGGACTACGCGATCATATTCTACCGTCTATAGCTTCCATGACGGAAGCACAGGCGATGGCATGGTATCAAACCATAAACGCTATGGTTCAGGATGCTACTCGGAATGGAGAACGTCGTATCCAACGACGTGGGTTTTAACTACTTTGAGGCTTTCATGAGATTAGAATTTCTAACGCCTTCGGATCTTGCTATATTCTAACGGAAATCGATTACTTAACTAAGGTGGATTCTAATGTTATTTCCAAAGCCATTACTCCAAGAGCTTGCTGGATGTCAATCAGACATTCCTATAGCTCTTGAGCACGACGGTATCACCTATGAATTCATCCTTAGGGAGAATAAGGAGTTCAACCGTACCCGATACCATGCGTTTTTCAGAATGGTATTTGAATATCATGATCGTTTCTACAGTTCTCTCTATAGTATAGAATTAGGTCAAGACGAGACACCATTTCTTGATGCGCCTGATCTTATTCATGTGAGGGAATGTCAAAAGAGGGAGGTACTTATTACCGAGTATTACTTTCCTGAAGATAAAACCCATGATATAGTCAGCCTGACAACTCGTTGACAAGAAAGAGGTAGCTCGGAAATCGATTACGGTTATGTTGAGAGGGTTAGGGCAGCCGCTCTAATCCACTCCGTTTCTTCAGGGAGGCCAAATGACCAGATCTTATTTCCCGCCTCGGCTTTTCCGTAGGGTAACATTTCCACAGCTTTTTACTACCCAATTCACAGATTTTGATAGCTGTATGGCACGGCTTCGATTCCAAAGGATCATTCAGGATCTTTTGGCTCCTATTGACGAATTGCCTGAATTTCAGGAGGCATTATGATTCAAATCGAAGGTCTTGACTCTAAAGGGCAGGAATACTGCCTTGTCCTTACAGACAAGCAATATCATGACCGCCTCATGTCAAGGCAGGAGATTGAGCGTCTTTCAGATTGTCTTTGTGCGTTAAAGACCTACACTGTTGCAGCCAGGGTAACAGTGACGGGTTCCGAAAGTCGCCTTGCAGTAAAGCAGGCGCACGCTGACCAAGATGCGGCGGCATGGAAGTTTTTGCAATCCCAAAAACGGATTGTCAAGGGAACGGTAGGGGCTTCCACCATAGTTATGGAAGCCCTAAAGGTTCAGGCGGGATACGTTTTATACGACGGTGGCAAATTCACTACATGTCGCACGGAGGATTTCTACCTTAGCGAAGATCACGGGCTTGCCCGTTACTAACTTCACAGAAGCACAGGAGTTAGGAAATCGATTACCTGCTTGCTTAAGCACACCATACGAGCTATGGAGGTAGGGCTACCTACTACCGAGGTTCGTATGAGTTCAAGAAAGCCAAAGTTACTGAAGAAGAGCTTTGTAAGCAAGGGCTACACTTACTGTTTGGTCAGTATATTACCACAGATACCCAGCCTACAGATACCCGATCTACCAACAGTCAACCTACCGTTAATCAGTAGGCAAAAAAGCGAAAGGCTTTGAATTCACGTTCAAAGCCTTTCATACCCCAAACCATGTTCCACCAGCATCTGGAGATATTTTGAGCATATCAGAGTCAGAAGAAACCGTCAATAGTGAATTGATAGATATCACTAAGTTTAGTGATAAGTTTAGTGGTAAGCCTACCCGTAAGCCTACCCGCTTTGAAATACCCAAAGCATACTACTTGGATATTTCCAAGGCAAATATCAGTTTATTTGGTGGAGGCTCACCCGCTATTATTGCTGGTAAGCAATCGGCCATGACAGCAATTTTATACCAACACACATTTGGTCGTATACAGCGATACGAGGGTGATCCGAATAACCCCCATTATCTTGGGGATGTATGTTTGATTGAGTTGAGTCGTCGGTATATACGAGCTATCACCGGTCAACAGGCATCGGAAAGCTCAATAGGAAGGGCTTTAAAGTTATTAGGATTAGAAGATGTACTTATCCCTGCGACACCAGAGATAGACAGTGCTTATGGGGTAGAGAGTATCCGCCCGCGCACTGGATTTAGCCCTGTAGGTACGAGATTTTACGCAATCTCGTACCTTATTGACATGATGTTCGTACTTAATAAAGAGAACATAGAGGAGATAAGAAAGAACGTTGGTAATCGTGAGGGCTTGGTATTTTACCCAACGGAGGAGGCATACGGTGGTCATAAGAAAGAGGGTGGCCACGCAGGCCAGATGTTATGCCCCTGCCATGATGATCACCATCCATCGGGTACGTTTTACCTGAATAAAGAGAGAACGGAGGGAGCGGGGCACTGTTGGTCATGCCTTGTGCGATTTAGGGTTACGCGGGATTGCGATGGAAAGCACCGTCTATATCCAAGCAGGTCAGATGAGCACAGGACGGATGCGGGAACGGCCAATAAATCACCTATAGATAGCCCTACGATTGACGATTTAAGCTCTACCATTATAGTTACCTCTACAGACAGAACAGCGGTTATAGAGGCAAATGATGGCACTTTAGCCACACATGAGCAGTCTAATGAGCAGACTAAAGAGCCTGAAGCCACACCTTCCATGACTGTTATGCCCTGTATGGAGGGAGCGTTATTAGAGTTACCGTTAGCGACGGTAGAGCATGGGCCTAAGCAGGTAATGGTTACGTTAACGGGTATAGACACAGACAGGCATGGTGTGCTTATACGGAGCCGGGGTTTATCGCGTCTATCGTCTGAAACGATCTATGAGACGTTAATAGAGCGGGATAGGAGAGCGTGTAGTGATAGGGAGGTATCGAAGCACCATACGGCTATGGTAGACCGGGGAGAGGGGAGGACACCCTACATAAAGGAGCGATACTGGAGTGGAACGAGACAGACGATACGATTTGACAAGGGGGAGCGCCGCACGAAATCGATTTCCACCTATGGTCAATCGGACGTAATGTTTGATATTGACAAGATAGAGTTACCGGAAGGGAAGGTCATAGGGGATTATTGGAGCTTCTTTAGTGAGCTTGGGAAAGAGATAGCGAAGGGGATAGATTTGAGTGGAGAGCATAGTGTTATAGAGACATCGGATACGGGGATACAGATGTGTTTCCGGCTAAGGAGACACTATAGGGATGCGAGAGCTTTTTGTGAGCATCCTAAGCATCAGGCATGGCACGTATACATGCGGCAAAGGATTATGGATGCGCTTAAGGAAGTAGGGATAAAGTGTTATGTCGATCCGAGTTCATCGGACGTAGGGCGATTATACCGCTTGCCTGGATGGAGAGAGAAGCGTATCCGCGCCAATACTCACACCAACACCGTATCGGTAGAATACAAGCTGATGCGTGTAAAGCTTATATCCGTTAGTACGGTTTCTAAGTTTGCAACTCGTTGACAATAGAGAGGTTGTACTTTCTCCTCATAGGGATATGAGGATTATATCTAATAGATAAACCGTCTAATAGATGAAAACGTCAAGAAATCGATTACTGGAGATAGGATGATTAACGTATATATTCTTGGTGCGTTGGAGCTTTGTGAAAGGGTGCCACCCATACGATTCTTAGGGAGCATCCCGCGTGAATTCTTTAACGAGTTTTACGCTCTCCAATTAGTCAAGCCTGATGGTAAGAGATTGGACCCTGGATCTGCTATTTGCATAGGCGGCAACAGTTATGTCCTCAAGGCAGAAGATCTGATCGTTAATCTTAGGTCTGATTTTATGTGTTTTCCCTCTACAGAATGCGCGCACGTAGTGGATACCGACATTGAGACACTTAACGGTGATGTATATACGTCGTACCAGATTATTGGGTACATTCAAAGGCTTTGTAACGTACCTTCAGGGAGATATTATGGAAACTGTTATGTTGGATACCACGGAAACGGATCAGAAACGCCCGATCAGGGTCCAGCCTGTGAAGCAAGCCCTAAAGATAGTAGCATCCCAGACCATGAGAGTGAATGTAGTGCAGGCTATCCCGACGGAAGCCTCAACAGAAGCGTTAACAGAGATACTGTTAACAGCCTATGAGCAAGCGGTTATTGCATCTATGAGGGCTGCCCAGGATTTATTGGAAGTTAAAGAGAAATGGAAGGTATGCTCAAAAAACGAGCGTACCTTTATGCTTACACACTACCATAAAGCGGGGCACGTATGGGAGCGTATTGTTTATCACAGAGAGGATTTGGACAAGCTACCGGCTACATGGCATGTTATTGAGTGTCCAGAGCGACTAAAGCGTATTGTATGGAAAGTTATGTTATAACCCTTAGGGAAGCTAATGATACTAAGCGATAGAGCACGTAAGCAGTTGGATCAGGGGCTAAAGCAGCTATCGCTTTTGAATGCATCCCCTATTGAGGAGAGAGGGGAGATATTGAGGGAGCCTCACCAAGAGGCTTGTCAAGCTTCTAAAGCCTCCCTTGATGAATCTGCATCCCAATCCCCTTCTACAGTTATTTGTGGTGAGCTTAGATGTATATCGTTATCCTCTGGTAGTGGAGGGAATAGCACGTACATAACAGATGGTAAGACGGGGATATTGATAGATGCTGGGTATTCTGGAAGCAGAATAAAGGAGGATTTAGAGAAGTACATTCCTGATGCTCGGATAGATGGGATATTGATAACCCATGAGCATAGCGATCATACGATGGGGATACGTGGGCTTAAGGGGCATTCGTTTTACGGAACGGCTGGCACTTATCGGGGCTTGAGAGTTAAGCCAGAACGGTACACAGAGATAGAAACAGGAAATCGATTTCCTATTGGAACGTTAACGATTCACCCTATAACGGTTCCACACGATAGCTTAGAGCCTTGTCAATACCGGATAGAGACAAGTAAGGGATCGGTTGGTGTATTTACAGATTTTGGGAAGCCAACGCATTTAATAGCGAGTGAGATAAGTAAATGCGATTTACTCTTACTTGAGTTCAACCACGATACGGAATTGCTTATGGGTAGTCGGTATCCGTATCCACTACGTCAAAGGATACGGGGGAGTCATGGACACCTTAGTAATGATCAAGCGGTAACATTACTTGAGATGTCTATAGCCTTAGGCGCTAAGCCTAAGGGAATGATATTAGGTCACTTATCACATACGAATAACACACCAGAGATGGCATACCGGGCAGCGTATAGCGTATTTGGGGATAGGATACCGATGCACGTAGGAAACGTAAGGAAGGTGATAGAGATAGCTTGTTAGCTCACTTCAACACAGAAGACTAACACAGAAGACCAGACTAAATACTTGATTGAAGGATAGTGCAGCGTTATAGCGACGTTAGGAGACAGGTATGCCTAACGAAACGATAGCAGAACGTGCATGTATATTCTTTCTTAGGCAGATGTTATCAAAGGTCTTTGTTGATGGACTGAAGGTAGAGGTAGGTTTTCTGGAGGATACGGAAAGTGAGAATCGTGCATTTGCATATAAGAAAGAGGGAGGTGAGTACGATTACGGAATCGGTATTGCTATTGACGACGAGAGTACGATGGATGAGATTATCACGGCGATAGCACATGAGAGTGTTCACGTAGCACAGATAGCCTCTGGACGTATAGTACACCAAAGGGAGGGAACGAGAGTAAGGATCACTTGGGAAGGAGGGGATTATGGATACTACGATGAGATACCTTATGAGAATATGCCATGGGAGATAGAAGCATACGCGCTTGAGGGAGTATTAGCAGGGAAGCATAAGCGTAGGTATAAGAGTGCATACAGGGAATCACAGGGTATAAACCTGTAGCAGTAGGCCCAAAGGGGTAGCAGTACGAGTGAACCGGTCTAATATCCCTATACAGTCTAAGCCCCTATACAGCTTATTCCTTTACTGGCATCGTTTACCCACTACCAATTCTCAGAGGCACCAATGGACATAGTATACAGATCGACGTATTCCGCAGGGTGGTTACCAGCATACCGTTATGGAACGCTCGTAGGTGATCACCCTTGTGATTTAGTAGAGGGAAATCGGTATCCGATTAGGTATGTGAATTTAAAGGGAACGACGATTAAGACGACGGGGATATATCGGATACGGGTATCGCAGATTAAGCGGGGTGAGTTTACGCTTAAGACCTAAGAAATCGATTACCTAATCGTTACCAATTTATTGACAGGCATTAGGGGAGTAATCGGGTTAGGGATTTAGCATAGGGAGTTAATTATCTAATGAGTGATCTAATAGGTAATCTATTGGGCATATTGCTTGTATTACCGCTTTGTATTGAGTTGATACTTAGGACAGAGCCGGAGAGTGCATTTTTTATTATGGTTCAGGAGGGGAAGGCACACTACCGGGATGGAATACGTCACCTATTGAAGTATATGATTCCGTTATGGGTATGGACATTTATGAGTTACCCGTTATCGGAGAAGCTATTTATCTACTGCTTAGCAGTAAGTATAATTACGATATCAGCCCATGCGTTATGGGAGGTAAGCGGGGATCGTTTATTGAAGGTACGGGGGATAACACCACCATTGAATATCTTTTATCTATTAGAGCAAAGGGAGCTTGAGGTAAATGAGAGCAACATGTTGTTTTTACAGTCGTTTATAGCAAAGCTTAGCCAGGATATAGGAGCACATATACTAATGACAGCTTTATACTACGTTTTGATTACGTTACTCATGGGTACAGTTCTAAGTACAGGTGTTCAGTCATGATGAATACGAGTGTAGAGAATGTAAGAAGGATAATGGAGCGATTAGGGATAGAGGTAAGGAAGGTTAGGGGGAATAGCATAAAGGGGCTATGTCCCTTACACCAAGAGAAGACGCCATCCTTTAGTATGCTTTGTGGTACGAGCAGGATGCCGCGCTACCATTGTTTTGGATGTGGAGCGAGTGGATCGCTTATGCACCTATACTGGGTATTTAGGCACCGATTGAGTATAGAGGAGCGTTCATCGATACAGGTAGAGATAGCGATGGACGAGCATATTGTGAGTGGTGCAAAGCGTATACAGGCGGAGGGATTGGTATATGTTCCTTTTGGTGATAGAGCCGCGCGGGAGTACGTACCGATGCCCGTAAGGGATAGTAATCCCTCTCTTACCACCAATCATAACCCTGGTACAAGTTATCGGAATGTTGAGTTACCGAAGGAAGAGGATTTAGAGAGATTTAGTAGTCAACCGATGTACATGATTGAGCGAGGATTTGATTCAGAGTTACTTGAGGAATACGAGGTACGCGATGACATTTCTGGGCACCGAGCGATCTTTGTAATTAGGGATTGGAGTAATACATTACAGGGCTGGAGTGCGAGAACGTATTGGAACAGGCCGATATGTCGCAGATGTAATGGAACGAACGTAAACGTTATGAAGGAATGTCCATCGTGCGGCTATGTGCTAACGAAATACAAGCACACGACGAATTTAGACCGGAATAATTTATTGTATGGAGAGAGTCACTACCAAGCGGGTACGCTTCCTTTATTGGTAGAGGGGTTTGTAGACGTTCTAAGGCCGGTACAGTACGGCATTAAGCAGGTAGCCACACCATTAGGGGTAATGGGGAATAGCCCTGGTGAGAGTCAAATACGGCGGCTTTTGAGGCAGATATCACCAACGTTACCGATAGCGGTAATGGGAGATAACGATAAGGCAGGAGCCATTCTTAATAGTGAGGTAGATCGGATATTGAGGGAGATAGAGCCATACCGTAGGTTAGCGACGGTAATGTTACCTAATGGTACAAAAGATCCGGGTGAGATGACAGCGATACAGGTAGGGGAGTTAGTGGTACAGTTAGAGGGATTTAGGGAGAACGGAGAGCATCGACAGACGATCCAATTGACACCATGACGTTACTCATTCATGGTGCGGAATTATGGTGCGGAAATCGATTACGCATCATCATTAGGAGCAATGAGAGCTTGACGGTATTTTTACAGCTATCGTCAAGCGAATCGCCATAGAGGGGGTTAAGGGATTCAGACCAATAAACCAATTACCCAATTACCGAGGCAACCAGATGGATTTCAATGAGATTAAGCAGTTTCCGCATAGTAATTATTATGAGGATGTAGATTTTAGGCGTTTAGAGTCTTTTATTAAGGAGCGTATTGAAGAAGGTCTTGATATAGAGCCTGACTACCAACGTGCGCACCGATGGACAGAGGAGCAACAGCGCCTATACATAGAGTATATGCTTAAGGGAGGGGAGCTATCGCGCACGCTCATTGTCAATGCGCCTGATTTTGACAGAAAGGGATACGAGGGAGCGACGTTATTGGATGGTAAGCAGCGTTTACAAGCGATTATGAAGTTTATGAGGAACGAGCTAACGGTATTTGACGGAAACCGTTTGAGTGATTTTACGGGATATATCAGGATGTTTGCAGGGCGCATCCGATGGACGGTTGTATGTCTTTCTACGAGGTTAGAGGTTATAGATTTGTACTTAGCCATCAATACAAGGGGCACGCCTCATACACCAGAGGAGATAGAGCGGGTACAACAGCTTAGGGATGAGGCTGCTTTAGCTAACACTTAGGGTAATCGATTTCCCTACCTCCAACAACTACGTTACACCGTCTTGACAAATAAAGTATCGACACCATAGCACAATAGGATATGTTCAGTATCCGAGATAACGATCATTCTTTAGGAGGCATCCACCAATCATATAACAGACAAAACCATACTAAAAACCATACCGAAAAACAACAAAAGAATAGTTGCAAATATCCGATAACCGGATATAATAACCGGGAAGCAGCAACGCTTCATTCAACACCAAACAGACAATAACCCAAACAGACAATCAACCCAAAGAATAGAGAATAAAAATCATGGCACTCAAATCCCAAGAATACGATTGGTCAGCACCTAAGGCTCAACCCAAAGAGAAGCGTACCCAGAAGCTTCGCATCCTTAAGGTGAAAGACGGTACAACCCGCCGCGTACTCATTGTTGGCGATCAGCCTATCTTTATGGGATATACGCACAACATGTTTAGCTACATGAAGCACTACCGTATGCAGTCTCAAGGCCAGGAAGTCATTCTCTGCCCTGTAAAGAATGACACGGAATATAAGGGCCAGAAATGTCCTTTATGTGAGTCTATGTATTTCGACAAGAAAGCAGGAAAGAATCAGAATCTATCCTTTGCTACCAAGAAAATGTTTATGGTAGGTATGGACTTAGGGCAGGTTCAAGTAGGGTCGGATGATCTTACCTACGACGCTTCTTTGAAGGTCGTTCCTGACGAATACCAAGGCAAGTTCTATCAGTTTCAACCTGTTCTTATTCCAGTTTCTATTGGTTCTGAGAAGAAGCCAGGATTAGAAGCTGTTTTCCGCAAAATGCGGAAAGAGAACGGCGGTAACCTGAATGGCCTTTTATGTTCAGCAACGCGCAGCGGGGAGCTTGATCATGGCGTAGGCGGTTTATGGGAGAGTATCGGTCTTAATGAAGAAGCTGGTAAGAGGGGTGGTCCAGGCATCTCTCGTTTACAGCTTCCCTTCGATGAGGCTGGTTTGCTTGCAACGGTCAAGAATTATATCCGGTCTAATCCACAGGTATTTGGGACTATTCCAGATGACGATAACCGGATGAAATGGTTATCGGTAACGATGCCCACCATTGAAGATCTTAGCTTGTACTCACCTTCCGAGCTTACAGTTCGTTACGGTGCGAATACTGGATCTGGCACTGCCGATACGGGTTCTACGTCTAACCAGACGGATCATGACGATCAAGATATTCCGTTCTAACCAGCCCTAACTGGGCCTAACTGGGCCTAACTTGGATAAACGGGTTATGATAGGGTACACGATAGGTGTACCCTATTTTGTTTTAAGCCCTATTCTTTTCTTGACCTATTCCAATCCCTTTGGATAGGAATAGGAAATCGATTACCAGATACCAACAGAGGAAACGAAGCATATGAAAGTAAAGATAAGCGGGATGGTTCATTTACCTAAGGACAATTTTGATAAAGACGGATTGAATAAATCTGTACAGGAGCAATTGAAGAGGGATTTAACGGTAATTCCTTTACAGACATCGGACATAGGGGAAGCAAGGGGACCGCTTATGCTTTACCGTGAGACAGATACCCACCTATTGGTTCCGAGGGAGTTTTATAGAAAGAACAGGTCATTTAAGCATGAGGAAGATGTAGCGGTATCTTACGGACATAGTTTATCGCCACTACTGATATCCAAGCCTGGGAAATGGTCAGATAGTCCACCATACGATGAGCAGGTAAAAGCGATAGACATTATTTTGGAGAAGCTAAAGCCGCCTTATGGTGGAGCGATGTTACAAGCGGCGTGCGCTTTTGGGAAAACCCTTACTGCGCTAAGGGTGATTAAAAAGTTAGGCAGAACGGCCCTTATTGTGGTGAATAAGAATTTCTTTATGAAGCAATGGACAGACGAGATAAATCAGTATTTACCTGATGCAAAGGTAGGATATATCCAGGGTCCGAAATGTGACTATAAGGGAAAGGACATAGTAATAGGGATGATCCATACACTAAGCCAGAAGGAGTTTAGTGAGGAGGTCTATAACTATTTTGGTTTAGTTGTAGTGGATGAATGTCACAGAACGGGTAGTGACACCTTCAGCATTGTGGTTCCTAAGTTTAATGCAGCTTATAGGTACGGGCTTTCTATAGGCCCAGATTCTTTCATTGAGCTACGAGGTGGCCCATTTAAGAACGGATGGGTAGGCCGGATAGAGGATGCATTTTCTATCGTTGCACTCAATAGTGAAGCATCAGAGCGCCGTGAAGGTTTTGATATTCTAAGGTCGCAGGACATTCAGAGTAGGGGTTTTGATGGGAGCGGTTTTTGTTGGAAGCCGGTAAAGGCGTTTATGCGCCACTTATGCGACAGGAGCGTATCGGAGATTAGGGCTATTGGCACATCATTAGTTGCAACTAATGATCACTCAATTTACCGGGTATCTGACGATGGTAGCATAGGCGAGATCCCAGCGGGAGATATTCACGAAGGGGATACTGTTCTTGTAGATGATGGTGCGAATTGGGACGTAGGAAAAGAAGAGGAGATAGACGTTGCACTTGAATTATCAAAGTGTATGAAAAATCCGTCGAGGGTTTATGTACTTGTTGATATATCATCACTCACACGTCTACAGGTTGGTGTAGATCCTAAGAGTTGGTGGGCCTATAAGAACCAAAGCAGACTTGGTAGTTATTTGCCTCTACCGATTTATATGAAATTTAGGGATATCCTTCCTAAGCCTCAATGGTTGTACACAGAAGCTTCGTCAGGTAATCGCATAGCACCAACCATTAAGCTGAGTGATTGGGCATGGATGCTTGGTTTTTGGCTTGGCGACGGATGGATAAGCCACTCGCTTATCGCTTTTGCTGTTGGTAACAGTCAGGTCGAAGAAGTTTTTGAGAAGTTATCAAAAACGCCGGGTGTTATATGGAATCCCAGGATAAGAACGATGAAGGGAGCATCAGTTGAGATTAAATGTTCAAACGTACTTGTTAGCTCATTGCTTTTATCTATAGTTGGGAAAGTAAGGGCATGGGATAAAAAGATTCCTGGCGAATGGATTATGAATTGGGATGAGACTGCCCGTAGGAATTTATTATCGGGCCTTATTGATTCAGACGGTTGTATTATGGCGAGAAAGGATAGGCCAGGGCTGAGTAGTATTGCATATATTACTACCTCCAAACAGCTTGCACGTTCGCTACAGGCCCTTCTAAGGAGTCTTGGAGTTGTTGCAGGTACTCATGAGCGCAAGCCAACATTAGGCGGGATTGTTGCAGGTCGCCAGATAGTCGGTAATCGTATTTCGTATCAGGTATACTGGTCTTTCCGTGCAATGAATGGAATAGCAGTTGAGCGTAAATTTAAGGATGTTCCATGGAGTGCGCACGAAGGTATTGTACGGTCATGCACCACAACTAAAAGACCGGAGTACGTTTACGATCTTGAAATGTCGGGCCATCCATCATTTGTAGCTAACGGAATTCTGGTACATAATTCTGCTACTCCAAGAAGGAAGGATGGTACAGAGAATGCTTTTCTGTACAACATCGGTGAGATAGCGTATCGTGCTAAGACCCAATCCCGCATACCTATTGTTAAGGTAGTTGATGGACCAGAGATTGACGGTGTTAGGTATGGTAGACAGGGATTTAATTTGAACACGTTAACGAGCACGGAGATACTCAGTAGTATTGTAGGGAGTACACAGCATAACGAAACGTGTTTGAACGAGGCACTTAAGGCAGCAAAGACGGGCAGGAAGGTCATGCTTCTAACAGAGAGGATGGAACAGTTAGTATTCTTCTATACGAGACTAAAGATGATGAAAGCACCTTATACGATAGGGTTTGTAACGGGTCAACAGCCTCACATTATAGACGATGTGATTCAATACGATGAAAAGGGTTCTGTTATAATGAGAAAGACGAAAGACGAGGTACTACAGGCAGCGGATAGGTGTCAGATACTCCTGAGTACAAAGCAGATGATTGAGGAAGGATACAATAATCAGTCATTAGACACGATAGTATTGAGTGTACCTATTAGTGATGCAGAGCAGACGGTAGGGAGGATACGTAGGCACTGTATGCCTAACGAAAAGAAGTGTGCAGAGATGTGTGCCTGGAGAGCGGGGATATGCCAAGGGAAGCCGGTTCCTGTAGTAGTAGACGTTGTGAATAAGAATCAGAAACTTGTGAATAAGTTCTTTAGACGGTTGGAGTTTTACCGGTCGATAGAAGCAAAGGTTTTGTCAACAAAGGGGGGATGGCTTGAGAAGCTTCTATAAGCGGGATAAAGGATAGGCGTTAGAGGATCAATAACCGAGCGGTAATCGATTTCCTGATTACCGCTTTTTAATACGGAGAGAGATATGAGTACCGAAACAACGACGTTTGGAGCGATTACCACCAATGAGAAGGGCCAGATTTACGATGGCATTGGTGAGCAATTTACGATTACTGAGCGCCCTGGAGCACAGGGATTGACGAAGATTGAGTTAGCGCGCACGATACAGACGAGTGCGAATTATGAGTTTGCGAGGATCGAGGTTATCGTATCCGTTCGGGGGGACATTGGTGATCGGGATACGCACCGTAAATGGTGCCGGTCTACTGCTGTAGAGATTATGTCCAGAGAGGAGGATTCGCTTAATCCTACTGGACGGACAAACAAGGCAATTAGTGAAGTGCCAAGTACGATTTCTTACGGGGAATTGTTTCTGTCTTACAACAGAACGGTTTCAACAAAGAAGGGACACACCAAGGTAGGGACTGGAGAGAGCCGCTTCTTTGGTGCTTCCGTAGCTTCATTTATGGAGGCATACGCAGCATTAGAGAAGCGTCTAAGTGACGAATTTGAGTCCTTCCTTAAGGAAAATGTCGGTTAGGAATATCTTTTATTGGTTGTTTTAACCAATAAAATTCCTTGATAGAGTCACCATGACATGATATAGGTATTGCTCTTGGAGATACCTATATCATGGATCAGAAATCGATTTCTCAACCCGCGTCTAACCCAGCGCCCAATCAGGCACCTATGGCACTTAAGGTAGCCCCACGCCCGGCAGCAGTAATTCCGACCGTAGCTACTTCATACGTGAAGGATCAGCAGAAGGATTTGGCATCTCTTCGGACTAAGCTGAACGATGGGATAGGTGCAAGGGCAACGCAGCGGGTAGGCTCTTATGGAATGACCCGCCGCATCTCTACAGGGGTTTTAGAGGTAGATCTGGTATTAGGTCTTAACCCAGACGGTACAGCGGGTGTACCTGTTGGCGTACCAACGATTATGGTAGGGAATTACTCGTCAGGAAAGACGACGCTAACGCTTCGGATAGCGGGTAATGGCCAGAAGTTATGTTCACGTTGTTACCGGAATGCCTCGGTTAAAGAGGTACAGTTAACGAACGAGAAAGGTGAGCCAGAATTAGACGATGATGGTAATCCCATTTATGTACTTACGGGTAAATGTGATTGCTACGCAAAGAAGATCTGGCGTCCACTTACACCGCTTGGGTTGACGATTACGCAGGAGAAAGCATTCCATGAGGAATTGAAGCTTTTACTTGATAATTCCTACCGTCCTTTTCAGGTAGGCTTTGTAGATGTAGAGAATTCATTTGATCCGAATTGGGCAGAGAAGTTCTCGCATCCAAGATGCTTTGAGATAGCGACACCAGGGAGTGCAGAAGAGGCGGTTGACATCGTTGCGGCATGGGTAGGAAGCGGTTTATTCGACCTAATCATTGTAGATTCTCTTGCAGAGATGACGCCCCAAACGGAGATTACGGCGTCTGCTGAATCGCAGCAACAGGGGCTACAGGCACGATTGCTGAACAAGTTTGCACGACGGGTAACGGCTGGTAGCATTATGTCATCGGTAGCAGGACGCCCGGTAACGCAGTTATGGATACAGCAATGGAGAGAGAAGATAGGTGTAATGTTTGGTGATCCAAGGGTTATGCCGGGTGGTAAGGGACAGTTATTTGCTGCCAGCGTTATTTTGGAGCTTACGGCTTCAGACTTTAAGGAGGAATTTGATCCGAGGTATTCGGGCATTGTATCTAAGGAGAGCACACCTAAGATCCCTACTGAATGTACAGTTAGTGCTAAGGCGATCAAGAATAAGACAGCGCCCCCAAGGAGAAAGGAGTCATACTGTTTACGCCTTAATGACTATGGTGAATGGAAATCGGGGGACGTGGATAACTTCGACAATCTGTATAAGATGATGCGATCCCCATCTATCGGGATGATAGCTGAGGAGAAGGGAGAAATGAAGTGCTCTCTTATGCTGGAGAAGAAGCACCTATTTAGAATTCAAGGGGATATGAAACAATGGATAAGGGACAATCGGCCTATAGTAGAGGAGTATTTCAGGAAGGCATTAGCGAAGCTTTCTATGGTTGTTGGCTCTAAAGAGAAAGAGAAAGAAGAGTAGCCAGCACAAAAAACATCAGTAAAAAACAATCAGTAAAACAAGCAGCAAACAACCTGAGCCTAAAAATTCAGGTTGTTTCATTTCTACATTAAACATGTAAGGATGCACCAATGAAAGGAGACAGCAATGCGAGAATGGTATAGGAACGAGCGTTTTGACGGTAAGGCACCGAAAGTACCTAAAGCAAAGCCTGTTAAGGAGAGTGATGATGCTGATAGGGACCGAGCAGAATTGATACGCAAGCGTAATGAAGGAAATCGATTACGTTCACAGAAGCAGGAGAAGGAAGCGGCAACACGCTATGGAGGAAGGGTAAAGCCTGGGAGTGGTAGTTCACCTTTATCAAAGGGGGACGTAAAGACGCGGGCATTTTTAATGGAGATGAAGTGTACGATACACGGATCGATATCTATAAAGGGTGAGTGGTTAGAGAAGATAGCGGGTGAAGCGAGATATGAGGGAAGGGAGCCTGCACTTGAGATACAGATAGACGGGATCACAGATCCGTTAGTAGAGAAGAAATGGGTATTGATACCAGCGACGTTATTTGCAGATCTGAATGAGGAAGCAACGATTAAGCGTAACGCTTAAGGCGGAAATCGATTACCATACAAACAATCCAACCCCGATCACCAATCAAACAAACAACCCAATCAAACAATCAAACAATCAAACAATCAAACAAAAAGAATAAACGGAGCTAATATGAATCCAGATATAGTAAGACGCAGAGAAGAGATATGGAGTGAGATTCCTAAAGAGGAGATTGAGAAGTTAAAGGGTGTATATAATGGTTTATACGAGTGGTGGGTAAGGGAGACGAAAGAGATAGAGATAGGGCACCTAAGGGATAAGGAGTTGATGACCTCTCTTGACAAAGCGATAGTAGAGGTAATTAAGCCTCATGCAAGATCGATCCAAGGGATACTTAAGAAGTTCATGTTTATTACAGTAGGCATGTTTGATCCGTTATTTATTAAGAATTGGGATGAGGCACAGTATTATGTGCAGGGCACCCTTGTTAACCGGGTAATGGAGAATGAGTTTTTATATGACATGTACCGGTTTCATGAGGAGGGGGTAAAGGAGATAACGCTAAGTGATTTTGTAACCAGGGCAGATGGCAAGCCTACCAAGCCAGAGACTAAACCGAGCACGATCAAGCGTCCGTATCCATTTTATGGGATAGAGTATCTCTACAGCTTGGACACAGAAGCAAAGGCGAAGGCATTTTACCATCGTATATGTATTGAGCGTTTTTTAGCGCGATGAAGTTGCGCACCTGATCCTGTCATGATAGAACATTGCAGGAGGTTAGAGACAAATGCACGAAGTTACTTCAAGAGAAGAGATTCGGTTGAAAAAGAAACGCACCTGTTGGATATCGCGGGTATTTACGGGTCCGATCACGTTAAATATGGAAGCGCCTATTAGTTTTAGTGGCCCAAGGGGCATGATTCTTGCGGAGGACGGATTTAGCCCGCTGCATTTTGTAATTAAAGATGTCAAGACAATGAAGCTCAAGGCATTCTGTATTACCGATGCACAGTCAGAGGATTATGTATCGGTAGACGAGTGGAAGCGTAACCTTGAGGAGTTGAAGGGCTACAAGGGCACTAACAAGATGGCTCCTGATGCTATTGTAACGCGCATTAAGATTATGCCTTCTTCACTTGAGGAGCTACCCGATCCTAACCGTAGGCGCTGATCACCAACCGGATACAGACCAGAGAGAACAGACCAGAGAACAGATCAGAGAGAACAGCATGTAAAGGGTTTGTAAACTCACTGGATTTAGACTAAGAACGGGTAGCAGGAAAGGGTAGCCAGGGTATGTTGATCACTCAACATACCCTTTTTCTTTCTTCTCTTCTTCTCTTCTTCTTTAGGGGCTACCATGATCAACGTAAACCTGATGTCTCTCTCTAAGCCTCGGAAGGGGCAAACGGTTCCTGAAATCTATACGTTGGAAGGAACGGAGGTAGGCAGTTTGCATTGTTCTTGCCCAGCAATGAAGTACCGAGCGGGACAATGCAAACATTGTACCCTACTTATGGAAATTGCAGCCTTAGGGATGTCAATCGGGCTATCGACAATGGACGCGGCTAAGGCAGCGCCTGAGCGTCAAACCCACCAAGACCTGTTGAGTGATGACGGGTATCTTTTGGCAGAATGCAATGAGATTCCATTCGATCTTATTCCGTTCTAAAATCGGTAATCGATTACCGGATAATCGATCCAATCCAAGCATATCCAAGGGGATCATGATATACGCTATTCATGATCATCCTTGGAATAGATTCGTCTCTAAGAGACGTTGGGTTGGTAGTTGCTCACCATACGGGCGAGGTCGTAGGACATACGACGATCTGTGCTTCAGTTAAGCTACAGACGGTCGAACGAATGTCTTTTATTTATGACGAGGTACATGCTTTTTTGAGCAGTCTACCGGCTAATTCTCTACCGGAAAAGGTATACATGGAGGGAATGGCTTATATGGCGAACGGTAGGATCGCAGAGATAGGGGGCGCACACTACGTTGTGCAATTAGCGGTCTACCGCTGCCTTCAGAGCATTGGAGTTACTGGTATGCAGATAACGTGCTTATCAAGCACCAGGGTACGAAAACACGTATTGGGTAGTGTACCTCCGAAGTCAGCGGTCTTGAAGAAGGATGGGATAACCACCAAGGATTGGATAGCGAAAAGGATGGAATCGCTACACCTTCCGGTCCAGGGAACGGATCATGAGAATGATGCATATATTACAGGGTTAGCAGGGGCGATTGAGGAAGGGGTAAGACTACCGGCTATCCCGCTTAGCACCATTCCAAGCGCCCCTAAAAGAACGCGGAAATCGATTTCTACCTCTACCTCTACCTCTACCAAGACCGACACAGCTAAATCTTCTGTATCCGCACCTGAACCTAAGAAATCCAGTAAGAAAGGAAGCAAAAACGATGCGAAATAAAATAAAGTTTTTGGTCTAACCGCCTTGTCAGTCTAAGACCGCTAAGCTATGGTGTAGAAGTTCGGGGCGATAACGCCCGAACGGGTTCATCCCGAACCCGTTTCAATCCCTCAACTTGGAGCATTAAAATGTCCTTAGATACCAATACCGAAACCAATACCGAAACCAATACCGAAACCACCAATACTGAAACCGTTACCTCCGTTGCAGAGGTAATCGATTTCCCTGTAGATGAAGGCGTCTCGCTTGTGGTCGAGGCCAACACCAATTCCGACACTGAGAATGATGCCTACCTTTCAGACGAAGGTACACCTACCTTTGTTGACGGTGAAGACGTTCCCCTCACCTTTGAATTAGATGGCCAAGCCCTACCCTTCGGCAATGGGGAAAACCAAGGCATTCGCACCGAGGTATACCGTTTGGCGAATACCTTGGAGAAAGGCTCTTTGGGCCTTGCGGACCTGCTTTTCAAGATCCAGAAAGAGAGCCTGTTTCTTGGCTTCGGATACCCCACCTTTCTGGAGTACGTGGAGGCCGAATTGCCCATCCAAGGGCGTCAAGCTACCAATCTTGTGAAGATCGGTAGTTACTTCGGACAATTTAGTGATGAGCAGCGTGCTTGGATTGCCTCCTTGGGGACAACCAAGGCATCTTACCTTATTGGTAAGATCAATAAAGAAAACTTCGCAGAGATTGTATCGAAGGTTGGTGGTCCCTCCACCAGCGTAGCGAAAATTGCGGCCATGTTCACGCCCGAACGTGCGATTGCACAGGGCGCAGCCACAGGTAACGACGATGGTACCAAGAAGATGAGTTTCAATCTTCTGCCTGAAGAAACCCTGGTTGTTAATCAGGCCATCGACGCGGCAAAAAATGAAGAGGTAGCACCTTCTGCCGCTTTGGTTAATATCTGCCAAAGCTATCTCGCAATGACGGGGGGACAGAAACCCCTTGATACGTTGCGTCAAGCGATTGCGGCTTTCAAGTCGGAAACGGCCCTTGAGAGCTACGGGGATCTCTTTGTAGAATTGTTCCAGAAGGAGCTTTGTATGCGCCTTCTTATTCTTTCCCCTACCGGAGAGATTTACTCTGGTGGTAGTTATCTTGACGATCAAGGTAACGGTATTGACATTTCTGGCGAAGCCAAAGCCAATACCGATAGTGATTCTGAAGAAGAGGAAGAAGAGGAAGAAGAGGAAGAAGAGAGCGATAACGAATAACTCTACTCTTTGAGTTATTTAGAGCCTAAGGGAAACCTTGGGCTCTTTTTGTTTTAGTGTTATCCCATAGAGAGAGGTTTTTACATGCCTGATCCGAGAAGTATTCCTGCTGAGCTAATAGCATCTCAGCGTATAGGAAGGTTTGTATATGCGGGCGAGACATCGGTATCGGGAACGAGCGCGAATATTGATGAATTTATGATGGGTCAGGGTTACAAGGCAGGTGGTACAGAGATAGTGCCAGGGCTTGTAACTTCAGGAGCAAACAACTTTGTATATCCGTTTAAGGATCGTAGTAGGATATATGAGCAAGGTAAGCCTGTATATGGTAGGCTTACGATTGAAGGGGAGACGATATCGGGGGATGTAACATTTGAGGCACGAAGCCGGTCTGTAATAGGTGCTGGAACGCACTTCACATCATACGGTCCTGGCCAGCTTATTAAGCCAACGGGGGGGCCAGAGCACCATTGGAGTGAGATTGAATCAGTAGAAGATGACGAGCATTTGACGCTATCGGGAGCGTACTATGGACCTAACAGTACGGGTGAGGGTGAGGTAGGTGATTGGATATTGAGCTTTTACCGATACGATACAGAGGAGATAGCAGTATCGGTAACGGGTACGATACAGGTACACCTATTGAAATCGGAGCACGTACTAAGCCATACGTTTTTTGATTCGGTACTTGATCCGAGATACGAGTTATACGTAGGTGGAAGTGGGACATTAAGGAGAGAGGTATTTGACAATATAGATTTCACCTATGATGAGGGAAGCGATAGTAGCTCAATAGAGCTTGCGTATAGCCCGCTCATAGACGACGGATCTATCTCTTCTATAGAGGTGTATGTGAATGGTGTATTAGACACAGCATACGTAACGGAAGCGCCGGTATGGGATAAGGATAGGGAGTATATGATAGCGGGTAACGTCCTTAGTATAGCGGGGGATTTGAGTGAGACGGGGGAAGGCACCTTCAGAGTCATTGTAAAATACCTGTCATGAAATCGATTTCCTGTATATTTGGTTTGTCTCGGTATCGGCCCTGTGATAGATGTTCTTCATGCAAACAAGCTTATTCAACATGAAGCCTCCAGCAATAAAAGCGATACGGGCTTCCCTTGAAGTTCAAGAGGTATCCGCACCTACAGCGGGTATGGGGCCGGAAAGCGCGACGGCTAAGGTTTTTTACGATGAAACTGATGCGCCATGGCTGATTAAATCAGCCTTCCACAAAGAGTTGAGGAAAGAGGACCAGAGGTTTGGTGGCTTAACGGCTGCATGGCTCCAAAAGATTACGGGCGCAGCGGGATTATGTCGCTACATTTCGGGTATTGTATTTGAGGAGAGCCGCAATATCAGGCTCTATTCAGACATTGTAGAGAGAAAGCTTACACCTGAAATAATGGCGATGCGATTTCTTGCCACACGTAAGAAGCACCGTCTACCGGGGGCAACAGCGCGATTTGAACAGTATTTGCTGGCATTTAGGGATGCAAAGACATTCACATACGCGCCTACCTCTGATGAGGTATCACGGGCAATTGTATCCAAAGACATTTATAGTATGTACCTTATTTTTTGGAGAAATCTCCTCCGTAAAGAGAATGGGAATGATTCATATAAGGAGGCGATAATTCCTGTACTTAGGAATATCCCAGATCCAGATATCCAGAGATACCTTGATGTAGGTTTTGACAGTTTCTACGGACTCAAGGTGTGCCTTGAGATTCAAGCAGGCTATTACCATCCTCAATGGCTGGAGGAATCGCCGCTATTACCGTTTCCGGGTACAGACGGTCCTGTACCCTATATGGAATGGTATGTATTGGATATCCATACCAGGGATGGTAAGTTCTACCACTCTAAGTATATAGATGAGCTTAAGCCGGGCAAGCGTCCACCGGTACAGATTGATTCTCGCTATAGCGGGATGTTAAGGGGCGTTATTTGGAGATATTACGCTGTAAGCAATCATCTCGCTAAATGGGAGGATATAGAGATTCCATCGGACATGTGGAAATTGGCATGTGAGATGGATATATTCTTTTACAGCTTTTTTCAGAAGAGGATTTGAATGTCGATACAGAAATCAAGGCTAAAGATATTGGGGCAAAGAGAGCGTCTTATCTCATACCTTAATGGTGAGACGATTCCACCTGTTACGGTAGAGTTCAACCTAACGAATAGGTGTGCGCATGACTGTTGGTTTTGTTCAGACATAGTTAGACGAGAGGAGTCTAATTTTACTAAGCTTCCATGGGAGGTAGTAAAACGCACCATTGAAGATTTTGCCGATATGGGTGTGAAATCGATTACCTTCGACGGGGGAGGGGAGCCTACCCTACATCCACAGTTTGACGAAGCATTTGAGTTAGCGCACCATCTTGGCATCAAGTGCGGTCTAACGACGATGGGTGAGTTGATAAAAAGCGACAGAAAGAGGGACGTAGTTGCCTACTATGCAGATTGGGTACGCATCTCTATAGATTCAGCGTCTAACGAGACGCACCAAGTTATGCACCGGTCGAAGCCAGGGGCTTATGAGCGTGTTATTGAAAACGCGCGTGAGCTACGGAAGCGTAATCCAAAGTTAGTGCTTGGATACTCATTTATCATTAGCGATCACAACGTACATGAGGTTATTCCAGCAATAGAGACAGCCTACCGTGAAGGCTTCAGCTATATAGACTTTAAGCCATTGTTACTGAATGGTGAGCGGTTTTACCTGCCAGAGCACCTTGACATTAAGGGGGTTATACAGTCTTATGATGGTAGAAGTTCACCTTATGGTGAATTCAGGGTCTACGCAGTAGATCTTATTGGCAACAGCATAGCCGCTCCGAATTTCTCTATTTGCCAGAGTCACAATTTCGTTGCTAACGTTGGAGCCAATGGAAATGTGTATGTTTGTTGTGCGCATGGGAAGTTAGAGGGAAAACCGGATAGGGTCTTCACCAAAGAAGAAGTGACGCTTGGTTCATTGCATAACGAGAGCTTCAAGGCTATATGGTATGGTGAAAAGAGGAAATCGATTACCAAGTTCTTTCTTGAAAAAGACAATGTAAAGCGTTGTCCGACGTGCCGATTCGGTAATCACAATGAGGTATTAGAATGCCTCACCAACAGCCCTTTTAACGACCATCTATGAGGAAAGTATGAATTCATTGGTTTTTCCGGTATTTAGCAGTAGACTACTAAGGACATGTGGATGCTATATATGGTTGAAAAACTATATCAGGCAGGCGGTTCTAACAGATCCAGATGGTAAGATTTATTTGGCAATGCCCAAGGATGCAGATTGGGTACGTGCGGATATGGATTATCCCAATGTACACATCATTGAGACATCGACATTAGTAGGTGGACAGTTCCAACGATGGAATATCGTTCGGATACCCCAAGAGATAAAGGATTTGTTTTCGGATTTCTGTGGAAAGTACATTGTAGACGCAGTTGTATTTGTTTCTCCAGAGCACGTACCGCAATATGTGGCAGAGTTATTTTCGACAGTTAGCAACAACAGCCTCGTACCTATCACCTATAGCAATGTTATGTTTGGCCTAAGCGATAGGAATATGAACGAGCCTTATCGGGTTTTACAGAGTGCCGGGCTTCAGCTATGCGATGGTCACGCATGGGTATCGGAGGTATCGTATAAGCGTAGTATGGAAGTTGTACGCAGGCACGTATCGCCTGCTATCTATAATAAGATAGATAGTTCGTGTTCAAAGGTTAGAACGATGGCAATTCCTTTGGATTACGTCAAGCAGTTTAACGTAAAAGAGAAACCAAAAGATAAATGGGTAGTGAATTACGGATATGGGTTTAATAGTGCATACGACTATCAGGCGGTATTTGAGATAGTAGACGCGCTATATTCGGTTGGATACCCGTTACGATTTATCATGAACACTTCCAGTAAAGCACAAGGGAAGCATGGTAATGATTTTACCGAGGTATGGAAGAAGAGATACGAGCACCATTTTGATTACACTTATGGATTGCCCCAAGAGGAGTTTTGGAAGCGAGCATCTGAAGCTCATGCGTTTTTATTCCTTGCGACGGATGCGGAAGGGTCATTTTCAGTTATTGAGCAATTCATGCTTGGTTTAGTAGGAGTATTTAAGTACTCTGATTGGCTAAGGGAGTTCTTGTACCCAGGCTACCCGTATGTAGCTAAGACCAATAACGAGATAGCAACCTTGCTTAAGTACGTTTGTGAGAATTACTTTACACCAGAGGTACAAGAGGTTTTACAGAAGCAAACGGAGCATATACGTAACCTGCATGATGTACCAAACCTTGGTAAGATCCATAAGGAAGTGATGGATCTATCGGAGAAGCGTAAGAGTAAATTCCCACCACCAAAGAATATGGTATCGGTCGTGTCTAAGATTCCAGAATCGCAGACAAGGATTACCTTTGACGAGTTATGTGATTTTGTACAGGCAAACATCAAATTTGTCATTGATCTAAGGGACATCCAACCGAATTCACGTTGTAAATCCGTATGGCGCTTAGCGATGCACCTTGCGGGATGGCGGGACGATCCTTCAACATCGGACACTACATTTATTAGGGGGACGGTATGAGTCCATGTATAATTTGCAATGGTAAAGTGATTCATGATTTGAGACGAGAGCACCATTCTATCTGTATAGAATGTGGTTCAGTCTCTCTGAATAAGACGCACCGGGTAGACCCAGCTTCTATCTATACAGAAGATTATTACAATGGCGAGATGTTTCGTCGCACCAAAGGAGAGCATGGATATTCATCTTCTTATAGTGAGGTAGGTAGCTATACAGCTACACGTCATCTTCAATATATCAGTATGTTTACGCGCAAGCTTAATGACGATGCAAACATCCTTGACATAGGATGTGGATATGGTCTTTTCCTTAGGGACATGAAGAAGTTTGGATTTGATAATATTCAAGGGGTAGAGTTAGATCCGAAGGTAGCAGCCAAAGCGAAATCGATTTCTGGTTGTGATATTCTTACATCTATTCCAAATAAGAGATACCATGGGATATCTCTTATAGATGTTATTGAGCATGTAGAAGACCCGGTAGAGCTTCTTAGTGTTGCAAGGGATCACCAAAGTACGGGTGACACTTTATTTCTTAGCACACCTAATATCGATAGCCTTAATGCAAGGCTATACGGACAGGATTGGGTATTACATTCGCCACCCCAGCATATTGTATATATTGGTGCGAAATCGATTACCAAGCTATTGAAGCGATCCGGATACAAGGTTGCAGAAGTCATGACTGTTGGGACGGTACTACACAATCAGAGGTATAATAAGCCTACAAGGTTTAGTGAGGCTATCAAGTACCTACTTGATAGGCCATTATGTAACTATGTTTTGAATGAGCAACTACGTCTTGGTAGTATTATTGCGGTTCGGGCGGAAGCACTATGAGTTCATCTCAACTTGTAACCACCAACAGGCGTAACGCCGGGGATTATACGGGTAAACCTTGTTTACGAACGTTCCATCCTTGGTCTGCATAAGGACATTTTGCAATGTACGCCTAACTAAATGGTTAACGTAGCTTGTATCGCTTGCACCAACGATGGAGTGGCCGGTACTTTTGAAGAAGTACCCAGTACCTATTATTGGGTCACTTGTACTGCCTATCATTAGTAGACATGAGGTTCCGATTATCCTACAGCGTTGTGGTCTTAAGGATGACGTTAATTCACCTTTACTCAATTTTAGTGTATAATGTTTCAAGCGTATTTTATCTACTGCACGTCATCATAGTGTTAGCCACATGGTAGACGATTGAGCGTATGTCCGTTTGGGAAATCGATTTCCTAAACGTTTGCATTAAAACAGATTGTGCTCTACTCAGTAATTATGAGAGAGGGCAGCATGGGTATTCTCGCAAGCCAGTTAGCAAAGACAGCGAAGCTCAAGTCAACAACAGGTCAGTTAGATATTGACCTTACACAGACATTTGATTTTTCAGATTTACGTGGTACGTTGGGCGCTGCATTAGCGGCTAACAACTTCAAGATTACAGGGTTGGCATCCCCTGAGTCTGATGGCGATGCAGCTACCAAGGGATATGTAGACACGCTTATTAACTCTCTTGCATGGAAAGATAATGTTACATTAGCGACTACAGAGGCACTTCCAAGTTGCACCTATAGCAACGGTACATCGGGAGTTGGCGCAACACTTACAGCCAGTTCTACAGGTGTTCTTACAGTAGACGGGTTTACTGTAGCGCTTAACAAGCGTATACTTGTAAAGAACCAAGCAACTCCTGCGCATAATGGTATTTACCGTTGTACAACCCAAGGTGCGGTTGGTGTAGCATTCGTTCTTACCCGCGCAACAGATTTTGATTCAGGTCCAGAGATTACATCTTCTGTAGTTCAGGTAGACGCTGGTACAGCTAACGCGGATGACACTTTCTTCACGACTGCTGATAATCCTACCATGGGAAGTACGGACATTAACTGGAGTGCCTACGGGTCCAGTTATACGGCGGGTGATGGTATTGACATCGACAGCGGTACGATTGCTGTGCTGCTTGAATCCAGCGATCCATCGTTACAGTTTAGTTCTGGTGAGTTGGGCCTTAAGATAGGGTCTAACGGAGGTTTGTACAAGGATTCAGGCGGTGTTTATGTCTCAACAGACGACAGCACGGTTGAGAAGAACGGTTCTGGTGACCTTCAGCTTAAGGCGCTTGGCACAACACCTGGGAAGCTTTCATGGGCACCTAAGAGCCAGAGTTTAGCGTACACTAATTTTACATTTGGTGCTGGCATATCTTCTGCTACTTTGTCATCTGCCATTGATGCCACATCGGCAACTTGGGGTCCAGGGCTTTTACGTCTCATCATTAACGGTGTTGAGATGTCTATTAGTGGTACACAGTTAGCATACGATGGCGGCAGCACACCTAACGCAGATGGTGAGTGGCGTATAAACGGAACCACCTTAGAAGTGTACGGTGATTTGACAGGCAACACTGTCCAAGCGCGCGTTACATATCCGGCGGCTAACAGTTGATGTGATTTAGGTTGAAGGGTTTTAGAATTTGCGTTATTCGTACCACAGACAGGAGTGATAAGAATGACGCAAGAGAATGAGCAAGGGTCTGTATCCGCAAAGGTACAGACCCATATTTTTGTCACTCTCCGAATAGGGAAAGATGATACGCGGATTTTTAGGGTTAGCAGTTATGGTACTGATAGGATTTTCAAGGGCAAGATCGTCTTAATTAATCCGATGCAGGTGAGTGAAGGGGAGATAGAGCCTGTTACGGTCCTTGGCGGGATAAGGATGAAAATCAGGTCATGGTCTGTAGACGAGGCAGACGTTATGAATATTGTATATGCGGAAGTGGAGTAGTTATGGCAGGCACTACAGGATTGGATACGATGTTGAACACATTATCTGGGAGGATAATGTCATGGATAGTACCGATAATACTATTATCGGTAGCGGGTTGGGCATTTGACGCTGAATTGCGTCTAAAGGAGCTTGAGTTATCTCGTTTAGAGATAACGAGACAGCAGGCACATATAGAGGCATTGGAATCACGGGTAGGTCAATTATCGGTTATTGAGGAGCGTATACAGAACATACGTGATGTCCTATCAGACATTAGAGATGACGTTAACAGGCAGAAGTAACCGGAAATCGATTACCATGTTATGGATTTGCACTGGCTGTATGAACAGGATAAGGGTAGTCTATGCAAACCTTCGTTCAGTATTTTTCTTGGATTTTTATGGTTGTTGTAGGGGTTACACTTACAATCATTCTCGCAGCGAAGGGGCCAGAAGCGGCTCAAATGCCGCGATTAGAATTGTACCAGTATAAATCGGCACAGCCGGAATTGATGCAGTTTACATCCTTACACACGATAGGGCAGCCATGGCAGACAATTGCAGAGCGCCCATTAAATGAATCCTACACAGACAAATTCTCTACAGATGAATTCTCTACAGACAGTGTAGATGCCATTAAGAGGGAGGTAGACATTATGCATGCATACCAGCACGATAAGGCGACGCCCCCTGGATGCAAACCGAAGGGATGGAAGCAACCGAGTTTAGAGATGTACATGTCAATTGGGATAATGAATCCACTACTTACGTGTAGTGATATTACAACAGAATATAGGATTCTTGCAACATCCACCGGGATTTGATAGAGGATCAATACCCCATAAGGGATAGGGTATTGAAATGGCAAAGCACAAGGCGGCCCCTGCTTTACAGGAAACGCCCACCATACATACAGCATCGTTGCTGCACCAGCAGTTTCAAGAGCTATCTTGTTACAAGCAGGTAATCGATTACCTAAGGGGTGGATTTTCACTTGAGCATATACGCTCGCTCATACAAGAGCACAATCACGAATGGTCAGAGACAAGCCCGACCATAGTAATAGAGAAGCTTGCTAAGTTACGCCATGAGTTAAGCGCGATAGAGAAGGTAGCGCCATTTTTGCCAGGATATGTACAATCTGCTGCGATAGAGTTGGAGGAGGGATTAAACGAAGTTTCAGAGATGAAGGAATTATACGAGATACAGAAAAATCGTATAATGATGGCATACGAGCTTGAGAAGAAGATCAAGATTGGTAATATCAGGACAGGCCAGGAGCTTAAGTTAGGTAAAGAGTTATTGGAGTCTTCTTATGCATTAAAGAAGCAAGTAGGATTGAGTCCAAAATCGGAATCTGATCCACTTAGAAAGGTTAGCGTACCAAACGGGTTAGCAGATCCGAAGTCATCTAATAAGGTACTGAATGCGGTTAAATTACTTATAGCGAAGGCATCATGATTACAGTAAAGAGTGGCAGAGCGAAGCACCAGAGAACGGCTGAAGAAGAGGAGTTACTGATATCATCGGTAATGGAAGGGCTTAGTGCAGAAGAGGCTAAGGCGGTATTACAGATCATACAGGAGGCCCAAAGGGGTAGCAGTTCTACATTACAGGCGCACACGAATTTAGTATTTGAGCGTGATATTGTACCGATGCGCCAATGGTTAGATGATGAATACTATTTTGGAAAGCCATGTAAGAATTTATACCCTAAACTGAAAGAGAAGCTATGCGAGATATTTGAGGATAACTCACGGTATACGACGCTGATACTCACGGGATCAATTGGCTGGGGGAAAAGCTTTTGTGGAGGCATCATATTCTGTAGGGTGCTTTATGAGTTATCATGTTTTCGTGATCCAGCGAGTATATACGGGTTAGCACAGAATAGCGATTTGTACTTAGTGCTACTGTCAAAGAATTTGAATTTAGCACGTACAGCGATGTTGGCATCTGTTATGGAGAAGCTAAGGCAGAGTCCATACTTTTTGACGGAGTTTCCGTTTGAGGAGAGACAAGAAGAGGTCCACTTCCCGAAGGGAATTAACATAAAGATAGGGTCTGTAGGTGCAGAGCGGTTTTTGGGATTGAACGTCGTAACGATGGTTATGGACGAGACTAACTTTCTTGGGGTATCGAGAAACAAGCCAGCGATCAAGGGAGCCGTTGGCCAGAAGATGAACATAGCGAATTTCGACATAGCAGAGAAGGTATACGCGACATTAACAAACCGTATTAAGAACAGAACGAGTGGTGCTTCAAGGCACCCTGGTAAATCGATATTGATATCATCTAAGACAACAACATCATCATTTACGGAGAGGAGAATAAGGGAGAATGCTGGGAATTCAGATACGCACGTAATGGATTTTGCGACATGGGACGTAAAGCAGGGGGAGAGTTTAGACGGTCCTACATTTAATTTGCTTGTAGGTGGTCATACAGCACGTTCGCGTATTTTAGAGAAGGGGGATGTAGTTCCACAGGAGTTTTTGGATACAACGGGATCACAGATAATCAAGGTTCCTATGAAGTACCATGAGGATTTTTTACGTGATCTTAATGGAAGTATTAGGGACATAGCGGGATTAAGTACGGATGCGATTAGCAGCTTTATTAGTAAGCAGTCTGCTATTTATGAGCCTACGATACGAGAGGGGCTATTTCACCCATTTACATCAGAGCAATGGGTAATTGGATTATACTTTGCTGTAAAATGGATAGAGATAGCGCACTTACAGATTGTACGGTTGGCTACGGGTCACTTAGAGAACCACTGGACACCGAAGCGTAATCCACAAGCACCAAGGGTTATACATATAGACACGTCTATGTCAGGAGACAGTACGGGTATAGCGATGGGTCACATTACAAGGTATGTGGAGGTAGAGCGTAGGACACCAGGGGGAGAGGAGACGTATATAGAGGCAGCGCCGGAATATGAAATCGATTTCGTGCTATCGATACGTCCACAGATGGGTGAGTATATTATGTTATCGGACATACGGGGATTGATTTATGAGTTTATGGATCATGGTTTTCAGATAGTGCGTGTAAGCTCAGATACCTACCAATCGGCTGAAAATATCCAGCATCTAAGAGCAAAAGGCATAGATTCAGACATATTATCACTTGATACGAGTCCTGCTGGATACGAGTGTTTACGCTTAGCGATGTACGAGGGGCGATTAAGGATGTACCGTTTTCAAGCATTTATAGACGAGTGTTTAGGCTTAGAGCGCGATCCGATTAGTGGAAAGATAGATCACCAGATAGGTGGATGTTTTACTGGAGATACTTTTATTAGGCTATCGGATGACCAATCAATGCGCATAGACCAAATGGTAGGCAAATCGGACATTAGCATTGTATCATACGACGGCACGAAATCGATTACCGCGCTTGCAGTGAATCCACGCCTCACGAAATTTGTGTATGAGATTGTAGAGATAGTTTTTGAAAACGGAGAAACGGTTAGATGCACACCGGATCATAGGTTTTTACTTGAGGATGGTAGTTATATTGAGGCCAGATATCTTACGTCGGAGCATGCGTTAAAGTCACATCCTTGTTATTAATTATATGGTCAACAGGATAAATATGTCAGATGTGGTAAAAATAGCCTTACATGGGCCTAAAGGCGCAGGCAAGTATGCACTAATTGATGCTTCTGATTTCCCAGAGCTTTCAAAGTATAAGTGGTATTTGCGTAACGGGTATGCTTGTACCGTTATTCATAGAAAGGGTACTCATAAGTGTGATACCAATCGTAGTATTAATATCTCTATGCACAGGCTTATTATGGATGCTTCACCAGATCAACTAATCGATCATTTGTCACGCGATAGACTCGATAACCGAAGGTCTAACTTAAGATTTGTAAGTCTATGGCAAAACAATATCAATATGACACCAGCGCCAGGAGTATCAAATTACATAGGTGTAATTTACGACTCAAAAAATAACACCTATGCTGTTGTCGTTAGCTCCAGATACTTTGGTAAGTACAAAGATCCAGTCATTGCTGCTAAAGTTAGAGATAGAGTAGCCCGTCTGCTACGTCCTAATGAGATATTCCCTGTCAATTTTGAGATTGATGATTTACCACCAGATTTCAAGATTACCAATATAAGTAGCGCCCCCCGAAAGGCTCAGAAGCGATCATCTGTTAGCGGTGTATCATGGCTTTCTTCAAGGGATAAATGGAGGGTCATAGTCAAAGGCAAAACGCTGAAATATTTTGATTCCGAAGCTGAAGCGATAGCATTTAGGATGGCATTATGAAAATTAGGTCGATTAATACCATTCACCTTACCGAGCCTGTACCAGTATACGATATATCGGTTCCGGGTACTGAGAATTTTGCATTAGCAGCGGGGCCATTTGTACATAATTCAAAAGACACAGCAGACGCCGTAGCGGGTGTAATAGCCTCACTTGAGGAGTATTCACTTAGGGTTCCACACCAAATAGAGGTATTAGGAGATAAAGCAGAGGATGATGATCAATGGGAGAGGGACATTATTAGACCTGTTAAGAGTCCGAGAGCGCCATTTAAGCATATAGAGACAGGTATAAAAGAGCACATGAAGGGAATTGGCGTAGGGGGACACATCGTTGAGCGTGGAGCAAATAACGGGTCGCATCCAGAGCCACAAGCACCGGCACCGGCAACACCAACGGCTTTGCCTATACAGCCTGTTAAACCCAAACATAAAGAGCTAACGGATGCTGGAACGAGAACAAAGATAGGTACGGGTAATAACAATAGTGGCCTTGACGCAGACGGATTACCACCGTTACCATTCTTAGCCTACTAAGAGTCACCTAAGGAAATCGATTTCCTTAGGTTGTAACCTTACGGTAACCTTACGGTAACCTTACGGTTACCTTAATCCGTAACCTACGGATATTTGTACCTTTTTAGTTGTCAACTTTTAGTAAAGAGTTATGCTTAGGGCTGTAGGAGAGGTTGAATTATGGAGAATAAGCAATTCTTTGATCTGAAAAAACTGCCTTCTGATGTAGAACGTGAATTGAGGGATTTAGCTCACGATATGCTTGGTTTTGATCCGTGGCAACAGGAGCATACGGACTGGATGTGGTTTAGGCGTTCGGACAATGAACGAGACACGCGCCCGGTTCCACAGCGTCGCGTACCATTGCATACAGCTATTGGTTTTCAGATAGGGCTACAGTTTTTATCCCAGTTAATGGGATTCGTACCTAAGGACGAGGTAGGTGTACATGCGGATACTTACTCCCTGGTATTTTACAGTAGAGAGTCGGTCCAAGCTGGAGCCCGTACTGGATGGTACGTAAAGCATTTACGCTATAACGAAACTCACAGTGACTACTACCCATTACCGCTTGAGGAGAGACTGGATACAGAGCCTCCAGAGCGGGTACTATTTTCAGCACTGAAGTACGCGATTGTACTTAAAAGAAAGGTATAAAAGCGAAAGGTATAGACGGAAATCGATTACCAAAATCGACAAAGCTATCATGAAAAAGCCATCATAATTTGATGGCTTTTTTATTGAAATACCATATCGTGTTATACGATATACATGATCAATATAGGCTACAACCATAAGCTGATCTTATGGCGGTTATCATCACAGCCAACAGGCGTATATGTCGTGAAGGCGGGATTTAATTCACGTTCTACATTTAAGAGTCTTGTAAGGGCGGGACTGATAACGATAGAGGAGCGGGGGAACGGATCGGAGTATGCGTATTTAACGGAAGCGGGAAAGGCATGGGTACAAGTGAATCCAGACCGGGCAATAAAATAGGTGTCGATTTTAGGATAATTTGTTATGCTATTTGCAGAGGGTTTAACATGCGCCAATTGTATATTTCTTTGAAAGAGAGTCGAGAGCTTTTAGAGTGGCCTACCAAAGAGGAGCGCGCTGAGATGGAGAGGAATGGTCATCCTTTTGGTGGCGGCGGAGGTTATACGGGTGGTGGTTCCCAAGATGATGTTATCAAAAATGGTCATGCTCACATTAAGGAGAAGCCTGCTTCAGTAGCTCACCACGGAGGCGGCAATTCTGGTGGGATGCGCCCTGGTAGCAACTACGGTGGTGACGAAAATGAAATATGGAATAGAGATACCAGTGATTATGATTATAAGGGCGAACATAAGAAAAGCGTTGATCACCATAAACAACACTTGCCAGAAAAAGAGAAAGAATCAGCAGAGCATCTTGCTAAGTATAAAGAGTCGCAAGCAAAGGCAGATGAGCATGGAGCTAAGGCTGCTCACCATGAGGCAGAGTTTCACAAGGCTAAAGAAGCTTCCGATAAGGCGAAGGCATCATGGTTTGGTAAAGGGAAGGCTAAGGAGCACGAAGCTAAAATGGCAGAACATGGTAACGCCTACAATGAGCACTATAACGAAAAGCAGAAGCATAGTATAGCGGCTGAGCGCCATAAGCAGAAGCATGACGAGACTGAATCCTATATTAAAAATGGCAAAGCAGTAATTGCTTCTTACAAGGAAAAATATGGTGAGGATTAGCTAAAACTCGATCTTCTTTATGGGTTCGCTACCATCCAGACTTGACTAAAAACCTGTCTCACTTTTAATATAGCTGTTATACTTCTCACTCACCGAGGTAGGATATGAGCGAAGTAGACACTACAGTAGATAATGAAGTTTCCGAGCATGAGGCATTAGGGGAAGCAAACGAGCAGTCTAACGAGACTGCTCCTATTGTTTTTGAGAAGAAGCTTGAAGCTAAGATAGAGTATATACCGGAGTTAGACATAGGTAGAGTTTTTCCTAACTCATGGAATCCGAATAAGATGTCGGATAAGGCATTTAATAAGTTATCGAAAGAGATAGACGAATCGGGGTTTTTGGAGCCTATACAGGTTGTACCTAAATCAGATGGTACATATATGATACTTGGTGGAGAGCACCGCTATCGTGTAGTAAAGGCAAAGGGTTTTACAACGATACCTGCTGTTGTACTAAAGGATGAGAAATACCAGGGGGATAGTGTAAAGGCGACGGACGCACTGAAGTTTATCACGATGCGCCTTAACGTCTTACGTGGTCGTGTTGATCCATCTAAGTTTATGAGCTACTACACTGACTTAGTATCCAGACACGACGAAGCGTTCATGCAGGATTTGATGGGTGTAATGGAGGATGATGCATGGTCTAAATTACTTAAGCAGTCAAAGGTAGACGTAAAGAACGCGATTAACGACGTAGGTGATCCAGAGCTTAAAAAGAAGATGTTACAGGAGTTCGACAAGGTATCGGATCAGATAAAGACAGTTGACGATTTATCCAACGTGCTTAACAAAATCTTCACGTCATGCGGATCTACCTTGGATCAAGGCTATATGGTCTTTAGTTATGGGGGTGCAGAGCATATATATGTTCAACTCCAGAATAAGAAGGATTTTACGTTTATACATGAAAAGCTGTTTGCACTACAGCAACAGGGTCTACACGTAGGGGATGTAATTAAGGATCTTTTTGGTGGGTACATACCATCGGAGAGTATGCCAAAGGGGGAGGTATCGACAGAGATACCGAAGCCTATAGAGGATTTGAGCCCACCTACTGAACCAGCGGATCGGTAACGGTAAACGGTAATCGATTACCGAAAACATGTTAGTATAGGAGTTGAGGTATAGCATAATGAGTTGGTACTTAAGTAAGTTACGTTCTGTTAGTGAAATAACAGAAGCGGCACCAGCAGAGAAGTTTCAGAAAGCGATAGAAAAGCCTGCTGAACAACCAAGGGCTTATACCTCATACTATAACGTAATGAGTCCTGTGTTGGAGTACCTAAGATCATCGGAGGTACAACAGGACATCTTGATGCGATACCGTGACTATAACGATATGGGAGAATACCCATTACTTGTAACGGCTCTTGATATTTATGCAGACGATTCAACAAAAGTTGATATTCATACAGGAAATAGTGTATGGGTAAAATCAGAGGATAAGAAGATAGAGAATGAGCTAAACGAGTTATTAAGTAAGCGTATTAAGGTAGAGCAGAAGGTATGGTCTATTGCACGTACATTAGCGCAATACGGTAATGATTTTAGTGAAGTTCTTTATACAGAAGATGGCGTAGTGGATTTGAATTTAGTACCAGTACGCACGATGCGTAGGATACAGGAGGCAAATGGAACGCTTATAGGTCATGCGCAACAGTTAGCGGTAGACGGTATGGTAGATTTACAGGCATTTAAGCGTTCGCTTAATGTGCTAAGGGAGCAACGCAAGAAAGGAGAGAGTAGTAATGTTATCCAGCCTACATCAGATGGCCAGGGTAATAGGGGCGCATTTATACCATTTGAGCCATGGGATATGATACACTTTCGGGTAGGGTACACGCATGGGGGTGCGTATGGTTCAAGCATTTTAGATGCTGCGAGATGGTCATGGAGACGGTTAGTGTTATTGGAGGATGCAGCGATAGTGTACAAGATTACACGGTCGCCAGCGAAATGGGCATTTTATATAGACACAACAGGGGTAGCACCTAATGCAGTTGGGGCATGGTTAGAGAAGGCAAAGAATGCGTTTACAGGAAAGAAGTTTATTGGTCCTGATGGTAAGTTAGACTTTAAGAATCACCCATTAGGACAACAGGACACGTATTTTATACCATCTAACGGTGGAAAGAATGCAACACAGATAGAGATGTTGAGTGGTGCGGATAGTCAAGCGATAGACGACTTGGAATATTTTCGTAGCCAGATGATTGCGGCTATTAAGGTTCCAAGGGCGTATTTAGGATTAGAGGATGGTGATGCCCGATCATCGTTAGCACAGTTAGACATTAGGTTTGCTGCAACGACGGGGAGACTCCAGCGTGAGATGGTTAATGGTTTTACGGAGATATGTAGGAATCACCTAACCATATTAGGTATTGATCCGGATTCATCGGAATGGACGGTGCATATGACGCCACCATCATCGATTAACGAGCTTGCGCAGATAGAGACACAATCTGCGAAGGTACAGCTTGCATTAAGCCTAATGGATTTATTACCAAAGGATAGGCTATTGAGTGAGATACTTGGATATGCAGAAGACGATGTAAAGAAGATAATGGCGGGTAAAAAGAAGGAAATGAAAGAGCAGGCAGATTTTGATCAAGGGATACAGAACGCGGCAATGGAGGCCCAGGCAGCGATGTATGCTGGAGAAGAAGGAGCTACGGAGAGTATACGCTTTAAGAGAGCACGTAACAGTTTAGACGAAAGGGTAAACCAATCGATATTGAACGAGCTACGGCGTACTGGTGATTTAGAGCGTATACAGAGGGACATAGCAGATGGAAAGGACATGAAGAAGGTTAGGTCGGAAATAGGCGAGTTGAGGAAAGAGTTTAGGCGTGGTATGCTTTTAATGAGGAAGCAGAAATGAGCTATATAGAGGAGCGTTCACATTTTATAGTGAATGAAGCGGTAGTTAAGGCAGAGAGCAGACGAAAGAACAGGGGAGATAAGGCACTAAAGGAGATGTTTGAGAATAGTGTATGGAGAAAGGCATACGATCTCATGGAAGTAGCACCTAAGGCTATTAGGGATGAGGATTTATACGAGGTACTGTTATCACCGTATGCGCCACCCCAACCAGAGAGGTTGAGGCCGATAGTAGAGGCATCATATAGGGCTCTTACAGAGCGGTACAGGAAATCGATTTCCGAATTTCCAGATGTACCATTATCCCTTGTAGGGATAGCATATCGTTTGTACAATTCGATAGAGAACACAGTTGTATCTCTACCTGAACCGGAAGGGCTAAGTTTTCGTGATTTAGTAGAGACGCACGATATGCTAATTAAATATGTTGCAGGATTTACAGATCTTGGTAAGATTTACTCTAACGGAGTAAACAAAGATGAATGATAGTCTATTTGATTCTTTTGAACGTCTTCTCGGTGGCACTGACGTTCTTGCGGTTAAGAAGCCAGAGGCTAAGCCAGGAGCTAAGCGTGAAGTGCCTTCACGCAGTCTTGCAGAATCTCGTCATGAACAGGTTAATGTTCATTACGAGATTCCTATGACAGAATCCGAAATTGTAGAGGCTGTCATGAAGGATATCATTGAAGCCTACGAATCGGACATTGTTTTGCTTACCGAAGTGTATGATGATAGCGATGTTGCTCTCTTGAGAGAGGCTATCACCAATCTTGTACGCAAGACTATTGAAGAAGTTGGGCCACACAAGGGCTCTCTTATGGTTGTTAAGAAGCAAGTTGGTGGTACGATTAAGATGGTCAGAGTTAAGCTTAAAAGCAAGGGCGAGAGACTGAAGGCTAAGCTTCAGAGGAGGCTGAATAAATCATCTATTCGTAAGTCACAAAAGGCTTATCGTCGCTCCCATAAAAAACAGATTAAGATGCACGCAAAGAAGCTTAGGCGTTTCAACAAGCAACATAAATCACCTGCAAAGCATGAATCAGTCGATGTAAGCGCATTGAAGGGCTTGCTTGAGAGTACACAGGTTAGTAGGCCAGAGAGTGCAACTGATTTGCAGATTGCGCTGTCCGAAGGGTACTCACTCATTAACGATATTGCAGGAACGCTTGCATATTTTATTGAGGAATACGCGGATGAGGAGCACCAAGAGTTTAAGGGGATTATGGAGTCTCTTGAAACCCTTAGCGATTCCAGGGCAACACTTATGGAGAGTGGGAACGGCCAACCTGATCTTGCTGGTTTCTTGAATCAGATCAAGGTACTGCATGGTGGCGTGAAAGTATTTGACGAATACGTTCCATATCTCATTGCAGATATGGGAAACTAAGCGAGATAACACGTTCTGAGATACGCAAAAAGATAGGCTACTTTCCACGCCCTGATAGAGATAATCAGTCAGGGCGTAAAGAGAGTGAGAAATCCAAGCGGTCGAGAAGCGTGTTATTTAGGCTACCATACCAGCGCAAACACAAGCAGTAAGACACAAGCAGTAAGACACAAGCAGTAGACAAAACGGAAATCGATTTCCAAGAGACGATAACCAACACAGATAACCAACACGATAGAATAAAGGAGAGATGCTTAGGCGCTCTCCTTTATTGTTTGTTTGCAATTCGTTGTGATACATGGTATTTCAGGGAGAGAGGTTAATAAGATGATTCTTAACGAACAGAGCGGTTCAACAGTTCTTACACCAGTTGTTGGTGGTTCCAAGACCGGCCCTGGCACTGGTATATTGATGCGCGTTCGTGGTGAGTTTGGACGTGTAGACGAGTGTACAGCCAATAAGAGACGATACCCAAGGGGTATTATGGAAGGGGCGATAAAGGGACTGCTTGAGAATCTTAAAGAGCGCAAGGTGGTTGGTGAAGCAGATCACCCTACAGACGGTCGCGGTTCGATGCTTAGGATTAGTCACGTTGTTACTGCTTTAGAGGTTACCAAGGATGGTATTATCTTAGGTGAAGCAGACGTATTAGATACGGACGCAGGAAGGGTTATACACACTTTAGCACAGGCTGGTGTTCCAGTAGGTGTATCCAGCCGTGGTAAGGGTTCTGTTAAGCGGGTTGATGAGGGGGTTGACGAGGTACAATCAGACTACGTACTGGACACATTTGATTTTGTTATTGATCCAGCGATGAGAACAGCGTATCCGAAGGTAGTAGAGAGTGAGGATAGCACTACCGAACCTGCACCTACTATTTCCGAAGCTATCACTATTCCAGAGTTACCAAAGGCCCCAGAGACACTTATGGAGATGAAGTCATACCTTGAGAGCTTGCCCAACGAGGTACAGGCAACACTTATTGAAGAAGCGAAATCGATTACCGGCTCCCCTTTACTTGAAGGGATACGGAATGGTTTCCATACAGTAGAGGCAACAACTACAGAATCCAAAACCGAAACTGAAATCGTCTCTACAGATACCGCTACAGCTACCAATGCCAATACTTCAGAGTCCCAAGCAGAAGTAGAGACTGTAAATGAGTCTGTACAGCTTACAGAGACGATTAAGCGTCTTGAGGATGAGCTTACAGCAGAGCGTGAGCGTTTAAGCGTACTTGATGAGGCAAAGCGTCTTAATACTGAGCTTAGCGAGCAGGTGAATAAGGCTAAAGAGGAATTGGAGTCTTTACAATCTTCACTTGAAGAGCAGAAGCGCCAACAGACAGAACAGATTGCAGTTTTGGATGAGCAATTCCGTGTTAAGACGGAAGCACAGGTACAAGAGCAAACGAAGCTATTGGACGAAGGAATTCAAACGAAGGTGAAAGAGATAGAAGAAGGTCTTAAAGAAGGGATAACGAAAGAGATAGAGTTACGCCTTGAAGATGAGCGTAAGCGTTTATCCACAGAGATAAGAAACAACTTAGAGCAGACCTACAACTCTGATCCACGTTATGGCTTAGCACGTAAGCTTATTGAGACGATTGCGGAAACGTATGCACCGCTTGTAGCGAATGCGGAATCTGTAATTATTAAGGAGCTACAGGAGCAGGTAAAGGGCTATCGTGATTTAGGGTTACGGTTAGAGTACGAGATTGCGCGTAGCCGTCGCACGATAGATGTATTGAAAGAGGAGCGCCGGGTACAGGACATTTATGTAGAGCTACATAACCGTACCAGTGGTCATCCTAAGGGAGACATTATCCGTGAGTTAGTAGGGAAGCAATTAACGATGGAGGGAATGGAAAGGAAGTTAGAGCGTATGCTTAATATGGCTGAGTTTAGGAAGCCTGAAGATGCGATAGAGGAGATGGTAGCGAAGCGGGTATCCGAAATTGTTGAGACGGAGGTAAGGGATTCTTGCCAAGCGATTAAGGACGTATACGAATCCAAGGTGATTGAATTGGAAGCGAGCGTCACTGATTTACGCCAGAAGCTACAGGAAGGGAAATCGATTTCCGATGAGCGTAGCCAATTGAACGAAAGCGTAATTGATCTGAAGCAGAAATTGCAGAAAGCGGTCGATGCGGGTCTTAAGCTTGTTAAGGAGAGAGACGATCTTAAGGTAGAGTTATCAGAGAGAGAGACGCTTGTAGAGAGTACCCAACAGCGTAGCCAGAGGGATAATGAGCTTATTGAAGCGAAGTTAGATGGCTACAGAAAGATAATGTTGAGGTCTGATAGGACAGCACTATCGGAGAGTATCGACCGTGCGAAAACGGTACAAGAGATTGAAGGTATTCTTAAGGCACGGAGTAGGGAGATAATGGAGGATACCCAGGCACAGCCTGTAAGGCCCAAGGCTCCTGTACGTCGCGCGATAGTTGAGTCAGCGCCGGTAGAAGCACCTATAGAGGTAGAGGCTAATGACGACGTATCAGATATTGATGTCTCGTTTCTTGAGAAGCTAATGTAAATGATAACGTTTTTTGCGTAATAAAAATGTTGCGCAAAAAACGTTAGGTGGTAATACTCTGTAATAAGGAGATTATGAAAAATGGAAGAAACTGCATCAGTCTTTAATCCAGCTTTGCTGAGCGACGCCGTATGGTCAAGGCTTATTGGTGTAAGGCCAGAGGATTTTGCTAAGGTTAGCCATCCTGCCCAACGTAAGATGATGATTGCACATATGTTCGAGAATACTTCCAAGTTCAATAAATTTGGGAAGTACAAGTCTAAGTCTTTGAACGAAGATGTGACCACTGATGTCATTCCTAACGATAACAAGGTGATTTTGCCTGTTATTCGTAAGATGTTGGCAGCACAGATTGCTTTCGACTTGGCAACTGTACAGCCTTTGACTGGTCCTAACGGTCGGGCATTTATCCAGTCTTTCAAGGCTACCCGCGCAAGGGGCAACGTTGCAGTTGGTCAAAACTTTATGACCAACTTTAGCCGGAACTACTCTTCTGAATATGTCCAAGAAGAGCCTGTTGGTACGGGTGATAATACACGTACCGCGTTTACATTTTCGCTGATTCATACGCCTATACGTCCTTACAGTGCAAGCTGGGAATACAGTGTTACTGTAAGTGATGGCACAGAGACATTTACCGATAACGGTGCGGGCGTTATGACGGGTAGTGCAGGTGGCGCAGGCACCATTGATTACAGCACTGGTCGCGTAGTTGTTACCTTTGATGCTGCTCCAGAAGCAGACGCGGCTATTGTAGCTTCGTACTCACAGAACATGGAAGGGAGTTCTGACGTAGGTGAGCTTTCACCTACCTTTGAGACGGTTGATTTGCACGCTAAGGAGCGTAGGCTTCGGTTCACATTGACCCAATCCATGATGGAGGATATGGCTGCCCAGGTTGGTACGGACGCTATGGCAGATCTGACCCAGATGGTTGCGCAGTTTATGACAAACGAGATTGATCGTGAAATCATCCAAGCGCAGTTGAACAGTGCAGGCGATAGTGTCAACGTTACCTACTCTTCTGCAAGTGCAGACGTAGAGTTGGCAAGCATCCGGGCATTGATTACCCGCCTTTCCAACGCATCTGCTGAGATTTACCGTCGCACCAAGATTGCACCTGCAAACTATATTGTTTGTCCTCCTGCATTTACGGCGCTGTTGGATCAGCTTTCAACCCATGCAAATTACCGTAACATTTGGACAGCCGAGAATCGTGGTGCATTTGATCCCGCAGAAGCGATGAATCAGTCGATTATGGGCGAGAGCGGCGCGCGTATTTCCCGCGTAGGCACCCTTGGCCAGAAGTGGACCGTTTACGAAGATCCAGAGTTGTCTGCAAACGATGCTACCAAGCAGGTTCTTTTGGGCCTGCGTGGTAAGGGGTACTTCCAATCTGGTACGATTTACGCACCTTACGTACCGCTCACCTTCTCTTCTGCGAGAGAAGATGTTGAGACAGCATCGGTAGCGAAGGCATGTAGAACCCGTTACGCATTGAAGGTTCACCGTCCTGAATTCTACATGGCATTCAACGTATCTGGTTTGGAGACATTCTAATCTTGACTGATTAGGATACCAACCGATAGGTGATCCAGACAGGAGAGGCCCGACGCCTCTCCTTTTCTTTTGGTACGGAAATCGATTACATGTTATTGTTTTTATGGAGGTTTACATGAAGTGGGCATTAAAGCGTGGACAGAGAAGTGCGAAGTTAGACGTACCCGGTGAGTTTGGTCAGACGATTACGATTACAAAGGATACGGTATTGGAGGGTGAGAAGTGGGGTATTTATAGTCATATTCTTTTTTTACTTAGGGAGACTAAGCTTGAGATAGAAAAGCCTGCTGAACCAACAATAGTAGCCACACCAATAGCAGCTAAACCAACTGTATCCACAGTTATTCCAGTAGAGATAGCAAAGCCCCAAACAGAAACCGTAATTGATAAGGCTATTGAGGCTCAACCAGAGCCTAAGCCGGAACCTCAACCAGAACCCCAACCAGAACCCCAACCAGAACCC
>Ga0114979_10000168_pt1 | contig 42450 bp, 33 predicted proteins | sample S_140625_EF_Meta_FD_87315 | JGI IMG/M metagenome (GOLD analysis project Ga0114979, IMG submission 87315) | Freshwater microbial communities from Lake Simoncouche, Canada to study carbon cycling - S_140625_EF_MetaG | ecosystem: Environmental > Aquatic > Freshwater > Lake | place: Lake...
GCTCACCCAGGCAGATTTTCGCGTCGTCCCAGCCCCCATTGAGGCCGATGCAGATGTCGCCCGCTGCATCCTCCAGCTCGGCGTCATCACCCTCGCCGACGGAAAGCGCCTCGGCGTCTTCGAGATCGAACTGGCCAGCACCTCCACCCACATCGCCCGCAACCGCGTCGGCCTGCGCGATCTCGCCCGCCGCCTGATCGATGAGGCCACTATCCACGGCGCGCTCGCCTTCTACTTCCACCCCGAGGTGGGCGAATACCGGTTCAGCTTCATCTCTCGTCAGTCCCGCATCGAGGCCGACGGCACCATCTCCGCGACCGAGACCCACCCCAAGCGTTTCACCTACGTCCTCGGCGAGGGCGAGTCCTGCACCACCGCCGCCCAGCGTTTCCTCACCCTCGCGGGCAAGGCCGCCACCGTTGCCGATCTCACCGATGCCTTCTCCGTCGAGAAACTCTCTGACGAGTTCTTCACCGAGTATAAAGCCCGCTACCAGACTTTCTGCCTCCACCTCTCAGGCCTCTCCGATATCGCGCGCAAACGCTGCTTCGGCGAGGGCGACAAGGCCGACAAACGCCTGCGCGACTTCGTCAAAAAACTCCTCGGTCGTCTCGTCTTCCTTCACTTCCTCCAGAAGAAGGGCTGGCTCGGTGCGCCCCCCGCCCGCACCGATTGGACCGGTGGCGATCCGCGTTTCTTCTCCACCTTCTTCGCATCGTTCCCCCAGCCGGCAAAGTTCTACTCCACCGGGCTCTCCGTCCTCTTTTTCCAGACGCTCAACACCCGCCGCCCCGGCGATCTCTTCGCCCTCACGGGCAACCGTATCCCTTACCTGAACGGCGGCCTCTTCGACGACGATCCCGAGCCCACCCAGCGTCTCGATTTCCCCGTCGCCCTTTTCCAAGACCTCTTCGATTTCTTCGCCCGCTACAACTTCACCATCGACGAGAACTCTCCCGACGACCACGAGATCGGCATCGATCCCGAGATGCTCAGCCGCATCTTCGAAAACCTCCTCGAAGAGAACAAAGAGAAGGGCGCCTACTACACCCGGCGCGAGGTCGTGCACTACATGTGCCAGCACGCGCTCTACCGCTACCTGCGCGGCCAGCTCCTCGCCGACACCCTGCCCGAATCCGCCCCCGAGGCCGAAGCCCTCCGTCGTCTCGTTTACACCTACGAACTCGGCAACCCCTCCACCCCGCAAGGCAAGTTCCTCCGCCAGCAGGCCAAGCAGATCGAGGCCGCCCTCGACCGCGTCAAAATCTGCGACCCCGCCATCGGCTCCGGCGCCTTCCCCATCGGCCTCCTCCAGGTCATCTTCACCATCAAGAGCACGCTCGATCTCACCCTCGACCGCGCCCAGGCCAAGCGTGACCTCATCCAAAACTGCATCCACGGCGTCGATCTCGACTCCGGCGCGGTGGACATCGCCCGTCTCCGTTTCTGGCTTTCCCTCGTGGTCGATGAAGAAGCGCCCACTCCGCTGCCCAATCTCGATTACAAGATCATGCAGGGAAATGCCCTCCTCGAATGGTTCGAGGGTATCGCCCTCGACGAACTCACGGGTGCCAAGCCCCGCGCCGCGTTCCAAGGCCAGATGAGCCTGCTAACCGCTCCCGGCGATACGGCGGACCTTACCACTTTACCCAGCAAGGACGAGTCCGCCCAGTTCACCAAACTTCTCCGCGATTACTTCTCCATCGAGGGGAAGGACGAGAAAAACGACCTCCACGCCAAGATCGACAAGCGTGTCCTCAAATTCATCGACGACCGCATCGCCGAGGTGCGCGAATGCCTCGAACTCGAAAAACACCAGCACGAGGCCGAGCTTGCGCGAATGCTGCGCAGCCTGCGCACCAAGGCCCAGCAAGTGGAGTTCATCGAAAAAGACCCCCGCGCCAAACGCACCCAGCGCCGCATCGACGAGCTGACCGCCGAGATTGCCACCAACGAACAACGTCGCGTCCTCCTCCACGAGTTGCAGGACACCGCCGAGCGTCCGTTTTTTCTCTGGCATTTCTACTTCCAGGATGTCTTCGCCCAGGGCGGTTTCGACATCGTCATCGCCAATCCGCCCTACGTCCGCGCCGACCACCCCTCGCAGGTGCAGCAACGCGCCGCCATCATCGCCACCGAGAAGTTCAAAACCCTCTGGGAAAAATGGGATCTCTTCGTCGCCTTCATTGAGCAGAGTTTTCACCTCCTCAAGCCCGGCGGCGTCATGGCCCAGATCGTCTCCGACGGCTACTGCCACGCCAAATACGCCCAGAAATCGCAAAACTGGTTTCTGGAAAACTCCCGCATCGTCCGCCTCGATTTCGTCGGCTCTCTCAAGCTCTTCGATGCGGGCGTGCGCAACATCATCTTCTTCGTCGAAAAAGCCGATGGCCGCCACTGGCGTCCCGAACGCCGCCTCCATCTCGAACGCCCCGACCGCCAACCCGAGGAACCGATGATCGGCAACGTGCGGCTGTTGCCCACCGACGAGCAAAGGAATCTTACGAATCGCACTTTCTTCCCCGACGACGCGGTAGCCAAGGAACTGAAGGGCGCGACTCTTCGGCTAGAGGAAATTTTCTATATTAGCGTAGGAATGGTGACAAACGCGGACGAGAAGCGTGCGCAAGGTAACTTTAAGCTAGGTGATTTGCTTTCCCGCACCAAAGACTCAACCCATCCCAAGCCATTCGTTGAAGGAAAGAATGTGAGTCGCTGGATCATTGATAGTAAGTCTTGGATTGAGTGGGGAACCGAAAGGGCTCCCGGCCTTTTCCGGAGACGCACGTTTGATGAATTATATGAACAACCAGAGAAGTTACTGCTGGTTAAAGTCGGAGAAATCAGAGCGGCACTTGATGAGTCCGAGCATTACACAAACGAAGGCATATACGTCGCTGTTCCGTGGCATCACTTGCGGGGTGTCCGAAATCGTTCCATCGCAAAAACCGCTAAATACGCCGATGAATCAACTGATGGCTATGACGGCCCCCTACGTGAAAAGCGGGAAACCGACAGTGAGAGGTTTTCTATTCGGTTCGTTTTAGGGATCATCAACTCCAAGTTTGGCCGAGAGTTTTTGAAGTCCATTCGTCGTAACAATGTTCAATTGTTCCCCGACGACTGGAAACAGCTCCCGATTCCAGATGTGTCGCCCGAGCAGCAAGCCCCCATCGTGGCCTTGGTGGAGAAAATTCTGAGTGCCAAGCGCCCCAAGCCCGACGCCAACGTCTCCGTCCTCGAAGCCGAGGTGGACCGCCTCGTCACCGCCCTCTACGGCATCGGCGAAGGCCAGGGCGCGCCCCCCGTCCGCGTCGAACGCGCCACCGCCGACGCCAAGTCCCTCCTCCGCGACCACATCCTCGCCGACCTCGCCCGCCGCAACCCCTACATCCCCCTCGCCGCCATCCGCGCCGAACTCAAGGCGCGTAAGCTCGCCCTCGAACCCGACACCCTTCAGCGTTACCTCCACGAATTCGTCGAGGCCGGCAACCTCTACGACGCCGGTCGCGGCTGGTATAGCACCCTGGCCCAGCCCCTCGTCCTTGACCGCAGCCACGTCGCCCCGGTCGTTGACCTCATCGAAAAAGCCTTCCCGTTGCTCACCTTCGCCGTCTGGTCCACCCAGCAGATCAACCCCTGGACGCACCACATGCTCGGCAAATTCGTGACTTTCGTTTACGTGGAAAAAGACGCCGTCGGCGCAGTCTGGGAATTGTTGAAAGAAAAAGGCTACGACGCCCACCGCGACCCCACCAAAAAGGAGGCCGCCAAAACCTTCTCCGTCCGAGAAAACACCGTGGTCGTCCGCTCCGGCAGCCTGTCCCAGGCCCCAATCGACGGCCACTACGCCACCCCCGAAAAACTCCTAGTCGATCTGGTGATGGAGAACGAATCCCTCGGCCTGCTGGACCCCTCCGAATTCGCCGCAGTTTTTTCAGGCGTAAAGCAGGCCGGGCGCTTGGATATGCCGAAAATCACCAGATACTCACTTCGCAAGGAAATCCAAGATAAGGTCTTAAGCCTTGTGAATCCGGTTCTGTCAGAAATCGACGTTTCCTGACAAAACCGGATTTTCGAATTAAAAAGATTCCCAAATGATCCATCCCGATTGCTTCCAACGGCTTTGGCTCACCGAACAGGGAGCCGCCTTGCGGGTGCAGCCCCATAACCTGCATTTGCTGGAACGCTGCATCCACGCCTTGGAATTGGTCGGGCGACTCTCGGATGCCGGTTTGGACTTCGTTTTCAAGGGCGGCACCAGCCTCGTCCTCCTGCTCAACCCCATCCGCCGCCTCTCCATCGACGTGGATATCGCCACGCCCGAGCCCATCGAGCGCATCAAGGCCGTGCTGGATCAAGTGGCGTTCAATCGCCCGCCCTTTGTGCGTTACGAACATCAAGAGCGCCGCGACCGGGACGCCCCGCCCACGCGGCATTTCAAAATCCACTTCCCGTCCGCCGCCGGGCAACAAGCCGAATCCTACATCCTGCTTGATGTCATGACCACCGCGCACAGTTACCCGGTTACAGAACGCCGGAGCTTGGCCGGCACCTCGTTCATTCGACTTGAAGCAGACAGCCAAGTCGTCCTCCCCACTGTAGATTGTATTCTGGGCGATAAACTCGCGGCCTTCGCACCGAGAACCATAGGAGTGCTTTTCGATCCGCTAGACCGGAACGGGAACCCTCGCGAACGCGATCCCCTCCAAATCGTCAAACAGCTCTTCGATGTCGGCCAGTTGTTCGCCGAGGCCGGCAATCTGAACCATGCCGCCCAGACCTACCGCGCCACCTTTGAAGCCCAAAACCGCTACCGGGGCGGCAATCACACCTTGGAATCTTGCCTGGCCGATACCATCGACGCCGCCAAAGCCCTATGCCTGATGCCGTCAGATCAAACGGCAGACCACACCCCGCACCAAAAAATCCTACGTGCCGGGCAACGCGGTCTGGGCACGCATCTGCTTTCGGAACCCTTCACACTGGATCGCCACGCCCGCACGGCCGCCGCCCGCGCCGCGTTGCTCGCCACCCTCATCAAACACAATCGAACCAACGGCGTCCCCCGCGACATCGTGCGCAGCGTGCCTCCTTCAACCGATTTTCAGTATATCCGCCTCACGGGCGAAAACGCCGCCCTCGACCCCATCCTCCGCCGCACCGCCCCGGAGGCGCTTTACCTCTGGTCGCTCGTAGAAGAAGCCGAAAACGAGGCACGCAACCGACTATAATCAAGAAACATACCAGCATGAAAAACACCCAGCTTAAACTCCTCCCGGAAGCACCCGATACCTCCGACGACGTCGGAGCCGCGCTCAGCCTCCTACAAGGCGCCCTGGGTGACGAAGAGCAGCGCATCCGCACCGAAGGCGCGCAAGCCATGCAAAAAGGTGATTTCGACACCGCGACCTCGGTTATTGATTTCGCCAAACGCCTGCTCGCCTTCCGCGATAAAGTTGCGGCCCTCGAAACGGAGTGGACCAAACTCGAAGCCATGCGCGACGAAGCGAGCCCGGAGGTGCAAGAGATCGTGAGCAAACGCTTCTTTGGTCGTCGAGGCAGTGGTGAAATCACCCCGCAACAAGCCTACTGTCGGCCCCTGCTTGAAGTTTTGGTAGCCATGGGCGGAGGCGGTCGCACGCGTGACGTGCTGGACCGCTTGGGTGAGAAAATGAAAGGCACGCTGAAGCCCAAAGATTACGAAACGCATAAGTCAGATGCGCAGCAAATCCGCTGGCGCAACGCCGCCCAATGGGCGCGAAACCTAATGGTAAACACGGTCGGCCGCATGAAAAAAGGCACCGCCAATGGACGCTGGGAGATCTCCGACAAAGGACGAGAGTGGCTAAGGAAAACTGCAGGTTGATAAGCGCCCCAGTCTGGCCCGATCAGGTTGCCAAAAGGTTGTCCAAGCCGCTGTTTTTGCCTTCACTTTCCCGCATTTATCTGCTTCTCTGTGGTCGTTCTAAACCACCAACCATCAACTAAGTCCGCGTTAATCGGGAGCTTAGCTGGCAGCGGAAATTCAGGTTCGAATCCCTCCCTCTCCGCCAGTTTTACCCCCATGAAAATAAATGGGATACGCAATCAGTGAACAACCCCTTCGGCGGATTCCGGCACCATTTGAAGGCCCCGATCAAGAGCCCGCAAACGGACCGGACCAAGCAGGCCGGAGGGCGCCAGCGGCCACTCAGCCGCGTTCAGTTCCCGGTAGCCGATGTTGACGAAGTAAAAGTTACGCCATCTCACCCCGCGCCGGTCGAGATCGCGTATACGGTTGGCGGCTAGATTGGTCACCTCGATCTCCAGTTCGTTTCCAACCGCACAGAGCAAGCCAGCCGGAACCACAACCCGATGCGGACGCATAAAGGTGACGCCTAGGGCGGTCCCGTTGAGCCGGACCCGCGCGACGTGGAAAACCTCGCCCAGATCGAGAATGCATTCCCCGGTGGCGAGTTCACCCGATTCGAAACGCGTAACATAGCGCGCGGTGCCCGCAAAAGCCTCACGCCGAGTATCGCCACCCTCGGTCCAGGAACCCAAGCACACCGGTTCCCAAGGGTCCGGCCGCTCCGGGCCGCCCGCGATAAACTCCACCCGCCACGGGCCGTTCAAGGTAAACAAAATCCGGCCCGGTCGCGCGGCCTCGGCCCCGCTGGCCAATCCATTCGTTGGCGCCAAATCCGCACCGGCGCGGCGAGTGCGTAGCCAGGCGCTATGCCCAGGCTCCAGACGCAGCCGCACCTCAGGGCGGCCGGCGGCGTTTTGGCGCACGCGACCGGCGGAAATTGTTCCAGTCAATGGATCGAGCACGCTGACGACCTCAGTGGGACGACCCAATTCAACCCAGGCGTCGATTGGCTCCAGCGCTTGGTTAACCAAAAAATAGCCCGGCAAACCGCCTTCGGTCTTGCGCAGGAGCAGCAGACCCGGATGAGCGCTAACGGACGGCTCGGGCAAGATGCCCGCCAGCGCGAGAACCTTTTCCGCCGGACCAAATAGAAGCCGTCCTCGGCCCCGCCGAAGTTCCCGAGCCTCGGTTAACTCCAACCGGGCATAGTCCGGCAGCAATTCCCGAAACTCGCTCCGACGGCGGTCAACATCCCCTAGCCCAGGCACGTCGCCCGCGACCGGCGTGACGAAGCCAACCGTCGCCCCCTCTTCGGCTAGGCGCAGCGCGGCGCGCAGCGTTTCTGGCGGCAAGGTCTTCGAGACGGGAAAAACCACCGCACGGTAGCCTGCGCCGCCCTCAAGCCCGACCCCGCCTCCAGCCCGCAGTCGCAACCCCGCAATCTGCCGGTCGCTGCCATAATCAAAGGCGTGGCCCCGCGCGAAGAGCTCGTAGCCGAGCGGCGGCACCCAGTTGCGGTTATGCACCGTGAGCAGCGCGACCCCGGGTTTCGGATCGCTCCAGACGTCATCAACCGGCCAGTAGAGCAGGAAATCGTTGTCCGGCACGGTGGCTTGCAGGACGGACTGCACGCGGGTAACGTAGATGTTTAGGGCCGCAAACTCCCGCCAAAGCGGGTTCCGGGTATTGAGTTCGCTCGCGGCGTAGAAAAGCCAACCGGGCCAAGGAACGTCGTCGGGCGAGTAGGCGTTGCCGTGGTAGAATACATGGTTCACGCCAGCCACGAACAAACGGTCGGTAAAACATTTCAGTTCCTCGTAGGTTTCGTGGAAATGCTCCGCCATCCAGGTGCCGGTCTCGGCGGACACCAGCCGTCGGCCGGTCACGTGGGCAGCGGAGGACGCGAATTTACTGACCTGAATATCGCGATCGGCGCCGCCGATGTGCGCGTCGAAACGCGAATCGAGCGGGTCAGGGCCGCCGTGGCCAAACATCTCGGTCTCGGGAATCGCGGCCAGCGCGTAGAGGTCGAGTAGATTGGCAGGCGCGCCGTGGGCCTGGAAACGCGTGCGCAGGCCGCTGCCCGTCGCCCAGTCGGTCCACAGCGGGAAGACATTTTCCAAAAGCACATCGGAGACAGTCCGGCGGTAATCATGCCAGAGCCGGCCCACCGCCTCGGGCTCGCCCCGCCCAGCCAAAAGATCCCAGTGATCCTCCAAGAGGTAACCGCGCCGCTGGAAAAACTCGTCCGCAAACGCGGGGCCCCAGACCGCTTCGTAATACTCGTAGGAGTCATGATAGATCGCGCGGGGACGAGCGTGACCCGAATCGGCAGCGAAGGCTGCACGGAAGGGCGCGAGGTAGTGCTCCATCGCCTGGGGCGAGAGCGGGTCGATCATCCATCCCTCGCCGCCCGGGCCAGCACGTTTGACCTTGAGTCCGGTGCTCTGCACGCCAACGGCGACTACCGTCCAGCCTTCGACCGATCCGGGCGGCATCCAACCGAGTCGGCCGTCGCCCCGCACCAGCGAACGCAAGTCCTCGCGAGCGCCAGTGACCGAAACCGCCGCGAACGACTGCCACGCGATAGTATCAAAGCCCTTCGGCGGCGTGATGCGGCCGTCTGAAGGGAAAGCCGCATTGATCAACACCAGCCGTTTTCCGGCCTCCTTCTCCGGCACATTCGGACCGCCAAAACACCACCCCGTGCCGGCCGTAAGATCGACGCCTAGGCCGCGCTGCTCCGCCGCCACGACCGTCCAATCAAACATCCGCCACCACTCGGGACTAAGATACGGAATCCAGCGCGCGGCGGCGTCCTTCGCGCCATATATGGGGATAATGTGAATGCCCCCGAGTCCAGCATCACGATAGCGATCCAGCTCGTGGCCGAGGTTTTCCTCGTCCACCGCGGAGCCGAGCCACCAGTTAAACGTCCAAGGCCGGGCCTCGCGGGTGATCGCGGGCCAGCCCAGTGCGGTAGCCTGCACCGTGCCTGCGAGCGAAGTTTGCCCCGAGAGCCACGGAGCGAACCACGCGCTCAAAATCGCGCAAAAAAAGCATAGGAAACGGAATGGATCGATGAAACCAAAGCACATGGGGAAAGCACGAGGTTGGGTTGGCAGCACGGGGACAACTCCAACGCATAACAATGAGGCGAAAGCAGATGGTAGCGCGGTATTAAGGAAGATAGGGGGCACCGTTCACTTTCACATTCTCGAAATGAACTTCGCTCCCATCCTGAATGGTGACTTTGGACCGCCTGAAGTTCACGTCCACATCCGCAAACCGCACGCCGTTGATTTCAGTTTGGCCGGGACTACCGGCGATACCTCCGAAGGAGCCAAAACGACCGCGGATACCAGAAAAAGAAACGTCCCGCACGACCGAGCACGGCGGCGTGAGCCCCTGCAGCTCGAGATATTGTTTCCACGGCTGGATGGTTACCAACGCGCCGCCAGAGCTCTCCAGCGTGATGTCTTGATACCGGATGTTTTCGTAACGCTGGGGTGTATCCGGACGCAGCTTGAAATTGGCGACCACCATGGCTCCCAACACTCGGCAGCGTTCCACCAGAACATCGCGCACGACGGTGGCTTCACTTCCGAGCGTGACGGCCGCGTGTGCTCGCTGAAAAATGCAATCCACCACCCGCACATGCTCCACCGGCGGGCTATCATGGTCCTGCAGGGCAAGCGGACCCTTCGTTCCCTTGAGGGCAACCGCATCATCGGTCACGGAAAACCAGCAGCCCTCGATTTTCACATCTTGGCAACTATCCACGTCGATCCCGTCGGTGCTAGGGGCTTGCTTGTAGTCGTCGGGCACGGAGAAACGGGCATTTTTGACGTGGACCTCGCGGCAGCGGTAAAGATGGAGATTCCAAAACTGGGAATCTTTAAAGGACACTCCCTCGATCAAGACATCGCGGGAGTTTTCAACCAAGGCGAGTCGGGCCCGGGGAATGCCGAGGTTGCGAAAGGCCTTGGGATCAGGCGCAGCAAGACGTAGTTTCCAAAATAAATCCCACAGCGGCCGACCAGCTCCATCAAGCGTGCCCTCGCCGGTGATGCGGAGGCCATCGCAGCCATCGGCATTAATCAGTGCCGGGGTAAAAAGCGCCTCGAAATGCCCCTCGATACGCGTGCGACGAGCCGGAAAATCCGCCGCAACATCGGTGGAGGCGCGCAGGACAGCGTCCTTTTCCAGCAGCAGATTCACCCCAGGCTTCAAGAACAGGGCGCCGCTAACGAAGACACCTGGCGGGATCACCAGCGTCCCCCCACCGCTCAAAGCGAGCCGGTCGATGGCGGATTGGATGGTCGTGGTATTTAGCGCGATCCCATCGCCGATTGCGCCGCATTCCGTGGCGGTTAACCGAGGAGACGGCCCACCGGGCGAGCCCGCTTCGCTAGCGACTAGAAACTGAGGCATGTCTGACGAAAGGATCAACAGCACCAAACCACAGGCGCGAGCCACGGATTGGCGCAATTGCGTGACCACGGATTGCATCAGCGCTCGATTCGATCGGCTCAATGTTTCACCTGCCCGGAACGCGTGACCTCATAGGTCGGCGCGACGCCGTCCGGCGTAGTCACCCGGGTAAAGGCCACATCCTCAACCCGATCCAGCTTCACCTTCGCACCTGCGGGCAGCCGGATGCCTTCGAAACGCACCTGCGCCGTGCGGTGGCCATCCGCCTCGAAGCCGTTCACGATGATCACCGGCTTCTTCGGGTCGGCCTGGGTGAGGTCGATGTTCTCGAAACGGAAATTGCGGAAAAACGGCTGAGCCGGTGCGGCCGCACCATCGTTGTTATAAGACAACTTGGTGTAGACGGTAATCTGCCGGAGCGCGCAGTCGCGCACCGTGACATCCTCCACAAAACCACCCCGCTCTGGCGTGCCTTTGATCTGCAACCCATTGATCAACTCGCCCGCCACGCAGTCCTCGACGCGCACGCCACGCACGCCGCCGGACATCTCGCTGCCGATGGAGATGCCGTGGCCCCGGTCGAAACGGCAGTCGAACACGCGCACGCCGTCCGTCGGGCGGTTAACCACATTACCCTCAGGATTTTTCCCGGACTTGATCGCGATGCAGTCGTCGCCGGTGTCGAAGGTGCAGTCAAAGATGAGCGAGTTTTCCGAGGAATCCGGGTCGATGCCGTCGCCGTTGAGCACATCGCTGCGGATCGAGAGCCCGTGCAAACTCACGTTTTTCGAGTAGATGTAGTGCAGAGTCCAGCACGGGGTCTCCTCGAGGGTCAACCCAGCCACCTCGACGTTCTCGGCGTTCATCAGTAGGATCAACCTTCCCCGCGAGCGCAGCCCCTTCACCCCGGGGAACTCGGCGCGGACGGCATCGGAGAGTTTTTTCCCGCCGCCGGAAATCCGGCCCGCGCCGCGGATGCTGAGATTGCGCACGTTAGCCGGCCCCGCAGCGTCGAGCGTGCCGGCGTTGAGCAGGCTGGCATAGGTCTCCAGCTCCCAGCCCTCGAAACGATTGCGAATAAAGGGCGCGTAATCAGCCGGATTGGCCGAGCCTTTGAGCACGCCGCCCGCCTCGATTTCGAGGGTCATATCACTCTTGAGAAAAAGTGCGCCACTAAGGAACACTCCGGCCGGGATGCGGACGACGCCGCCGGCGGGGCAGGCGTTTATCGCAGCCTGGAGCGCGCGGGTATTGAGCGTGGCGCCGTCGCCGAGCGCACCGTAATCCAGCACGGACACGATGAGCTCCGGCGAAAGGGTGCGAAGTTCGAGCGGATTGCTTTCCATCCGCAAACTGGGATCCGCAGCACTAGGCGTAATCCGGACTTGGAAAACATGGGTTCGCTCGGGCGCCAGCCCGCGTGCGGTAAAGTGGGTTTTAAGGGTTTGCCCGCAAGGTTGGCCGTCCCGCAGCACTTCGTAAGCGATGCCCGGGCCGGTCGCTTCCGGCTTGTCCCAGACCAACGTGGCCTCGTCAGAGCGCAGGCTTTGCGGTGCGAGCAAGAGCTGAAATCCGGGCGCAGCTGCAGTAAGTTCAGGCAAAACCCAAAGCGTAAGGCCGAGCAAAAGCCCGAGCGTGGTTAAAAAGCGCATAGACATGGGGGGGAAGAAGAGGGGTAAACAGTGCTCAACCGGACTGACTGCGCTGCCACCCAAACGGTTCTAGCCGCGAAACGCAAAAGATAGCTCAGCCTTCGAAGGAAACGGTATAGAGGAGGTTTACGTCTAAAAAACTGGCGGCGCGCTAGCCCAGACTACCCGGCGGCTAGTCCCTTGCAGCAGGCCGACGCTCTGTTGCACTCGGCACTGCTGCATTTCAGCCCAAAACCGCTCCGTTGCAGCTCGCAAATGAATTATTTTAATCTAACAGAGAGGTCGCGAGCGCAACCAAGGAACACACAACCCAATCCCCCCCCCGGCCTTTTCAACCTTTCTCGGCCCGACCCGCTGAAGCAGCGGCGCAGCCGCTCCAGGCGCAGATTCGCCCGCACCAGCACCTCCCGCTTCTCTTTCCGGTAGGCCGCCTCCACCAGCAGGTCCATAATGTCGAGCGCCGCATCCGCCACCCGCTGGCCGAAGATGAAGCGCTGGTTTTTCGGAAAACTCTCCACCCTCTCCAGCAGCCACTTCACCACCTCATACCAACGCACCAGCAGCACCGGCGCATCATCGCTTTTGCGCAGCGGCGCGGCCTGCGGGGCCGCAGCTAAAGGCGTGGGCGGCACCGGCGCAGCCACTTTGGGCTTGGTGTTCGGATTCAAGTATCGTTCTCCAAAAAAATTAGACCCGGCCTTAAGGCCGGGTCTGGGTCTGATTCCGCTTTTAGTAGTGCCTCACCTTGCGTGAGGCCGCTCCGGAAAAGTAAAAGAGTAAAAGTTCAGAGGGTGCCGCGCGCCTTCCTGCGTCTCATCATCACGACTCCGAGGGCAGCCACTCCCATCGCAGCCCCAAAGGTGCTCGGCTCGGGTATAACCGCGAGGCTGGCGACGCGAAAACCGGCGTAGAGACGCTCGGCCGACGCGTCGAGGGCGAGCTGGTAGGAGGACCGCACGCTGACCTCGTCGACGCTCCACGCGCCGCCCCGCAGCAAACGACTGTTGCTGTTCATGATCGACTCGTTCCACTCGCTCGCGTTACCCGCTTGATCAAAGGTGCCATAGTAGCTGCCGGCATTGGTATACGATCCCACCGGCAGCGCACCGTCTTGGCCGACCGTGTAGACCGCGAAATCACCGTCGTTGTAATTCGCCCCGTTCGTCGCGCCGAACGCGGTGTTGTTGCCTAGCGTATCGCTCTTCGTCGCATGCAGCCAGTAGCCGGCTCCGCCACTCTTCGTCGGGTCGTAATACGCCGCTTTATACCACTCGTTCTCGCTCGTCACCACCCAGTTCGCCCCATGGTTGCGCGTCACCGAACCGTTCACCGGGTTCGTCACGCTGCCGAGGGTGTAGCTGCCCGTCTCCGTGCTCGCGCTGCCCTGCCCGTTGTTCAGCCAGTTCGCAAAGCGCGTCGCATCCCAGAACGACACGTAGTTCACCGGCTTGTTCTCAAACCCGCTCTTCGTCGCATAGGTGTAGCTGCCGCTGCTCCCTGAACGCGTGATGCCGCCGAGCGACGAACCCATGTTCGTATTGTAGAGACTAAATGTATCCGTCGCCGCCACCGCGTTCAGAAACGCCATATACTGCGTGTTCGTCACCTCATACTTGCCGATGTCATAGCTGTAGGCCACCGCGCCGTAGGTGCTGGTATCGGCCGCGTTGCCGACATTGCCCACCGTCACGGTAGGGATCGTGATTTGCGCCGACGCGCTCACCGCGCTGCCCGCCATCGTGAAGGCCGCTAACGCTGCCGCTTGGAGTCTCTGGATGTTTTTCATAGGTTTGAGATTAAAGATACGTAACGAGCGAAGCGTGTCCCCCCCCCCCACCCCCCTTGCAAGACGCAAAGAGGAGAATTGGGGTTACTCTGGGGTTACTTTGGCAGGCCGCACTCCCCAACCCGGGCCTCACCTCGCGTGAGGCCGCTCCGTAGTTCGGGGCTCTCACCCGGCCCGCGAACGCCGCCACCTCCCGCGGCTCGTCATCCGTCAGATTTGCCTTCGCCATCTACCCGACCGCTACACCGTCTCCAACTGGAGCCCCGGCCGATCTCGTCTCCGGTCGTTGGCTCCCGTCGCAGTGCCGCGACGTGCTCGACTGCTGGCGCTGCGGCAACCGCGAGGACTCCGTCTCGCAGTGGGCAACCTCGCCCACCGCGAGGAGCTGCTCACCCAGGCCGCCGACAAACTCACCCGCGCCACCGGCATCGTCGCCGAGACCGAGTGCGGCGACTCTTACGCCAGCCTCACCGCGCCCGTCGTCGTCGCCTCCGTCCAAACCCTCATGCGTGAAAAACGCCTGCATCGTTGGCCGCGCGATCACTTCAACCTCGTCGTCGTTGACGATCCAAACCTAAGGGGTCTGGCCGGAATGGCACTAAGTTAGGCACGATAGCCCCAACCCGACGCTCCATAAAATCCTAGTGGAAAGCCTTAGTAATCATGCGGTAAAGAGAAAATTTTCAAGTGGGCGATTCTGGCACAGCGCGACGATGAAGCCCCTTAACTTAGTGCCATCCGAGCTTGGCCGAGAAAAGTTGGAAAAGCAACTTTCAAGAATGGCGAAGTGAAAGGTTTTATAAATCAGCCTGAGTGGCTAGGCCGCACCGAGAAAGAGCTAGGACGCCTTGATACTAGAGAAGTCAAACTGGGGTTTATTAAATCGGGGTTGCCTGCAACGCCCACGGGATGATCACTAGGAAGTCGCCGCTGAAGCAGCGCCTAGGCCGCCTCAGCGTGAGGTTGTTTTGTAGATGGTTTTACCATCCTTAATAGTCTCCACCACACGGATGTCCTTGATGGTCATCGGGTCTACCGTAAGCGGATTCTTTTCGAGAATCACCAGATCGGCCATTTTCCCTGCTTCAAGGGTTCCCTTGGAACGCTCCTCAAAGTGCTGATAGGCCGCATAATCAGTCACCGACTTGAGCGCGACGTAAGGGGTTACCCGCTCGTCCGGTCCCACCACCAAACCGCTCCGACTGACTCGGTTCACGGCGGTCCACACGAGGTCCATAATGCTAGGCGGCACGATGGGACTATCCGCGCCATTCGTGAACTTCATTCCTAGAGAGTGGGCGTAATTCATCGGGCTCATCCCAAAAGCCCGCTCAGGCCCCACGGTTTCGTTCACGTGCCAGTCGCCCCAATAAAAGGTATGGGACGTAAAGAAGTTGGGAATAATACCGAGCTCCTTCATCGTCACAAGTTGATCGTGGCGAATGAATTGAGAGTGAATCATCACCGGACGAAGATCTTTTGAGCCGTATTTGGCAATAGCCTGTCGCACTGCCGCGATCATCATGTCGGCGGTGGCGTCCCCGTTGCAATGCATGACAATCTGGACGTTCTGGCGGTAGGCGGCATCAAACCACTGATCCAGCTCCGTCTGGGGCAAGGTGGGATAGCCTCGGTAATCGACAGGTTGCCCGGCGGGGGGATGGAGATAAGGCTTGGTCAGATAGGCGGTCTTGCCAACCGGCGCACCGTCACCGGTGATCTTGATACCGGCAAACTTGATGCCATTCACATAAACGCCTACCTTTTCACGGGCGTCGGGTTCAAGGTCGGCCGCGACCGAGCCGTGGGGAAAACCGTTGGCTTCAACGCTAGCGCAGCCATCGAAACTCGGCGGGGTGTAGTCGATGTCCAAAGTCTTTTTCCCTGCGAGCACGTCGTTGAAGATCGCCCACATCGGATAGGAAATGATGTCTATCAACGGCCGGGCAGCCTGTTTCCGTTTTTCCAGCAGGATGGCGATATTCAGAGGGCTGGAGATGGCGTCTTCGGCCGTAGTGATGCCGAAGCTAGCATACCAGTGCATAAACTCATCCAGCAAACGGCCGCGCTCGGCGATCGACGGCACGGCGAGAAACGGCACGAAGATCTGACCGGCCTGTTCTTCAAACACGCCATTGGGCTCGCCGGAGAGGGGATCTTTCCGAATCAGGCCGCCGGCCGGATCGGAGGTATCTCGAGTGATGCCGGCCAGCTCGATAGCCTTGGTATTCACGGCGACGATGTGGCCGGATACATGCGTTACTAAAACGGGGATATCACGACTGATTCGATCGAGGTCATCTCGCGTGGGGTGGCGTCGCTCGGCTAGGAGGCTGTCGTCGTAGCCCAGCGCCAGCGCCACCTTGCCCGGAGGGGGCGGATTGGTGGTCAGGTAGCGCTGCACCTTGGTCACGAGTTGCTCGATGGAACTGACGTCACTCACCGGCGGCGGGCTGAGATCGGGCGAATTTCCCCGCAGGGTATAATCCACGATATGACCGTGGGCATCGATGAATCCAGGGAGGAGCGTCTGACCACCAAGATCGATGACGCGGGTCGCTGCACTGCTATACCGCTGCACGTCGGACTTTGGCCCCACGGCAAGAATCTTGCCCTGCCCGACGGCCAGCGCCTCCGCATATTGCGGCTCTTCGCCGGCCATCGTGAGGATATTACCGCCAAAGTAGATCGTATCTGCAGAAATCAAGGACTCGTCCGCCGAACGCGATAAACTCGGCAACAGCAGGGACAAAACGGCGATGGCTGATGGGAAAACCCTGTTGGATTTCTTCATGAGTGATAGCGGGGCAACTGATTCAAGTAGGCGGTGGTGAATAATACAGTCAAGGCAGCCCGAAAGGATTTAACTTCAAAGCATTAAATTCGAATGAGTTACGCTAAGATCTTAATTCAAGCCCCTACTTTGCGGCGTTTCACCCAGGAGATGATAGCGGCATCGTTGTCTCCGGCGCGCCAAACCAAGGCGAGGAACTCCGCCGGCAAGATGTCGTTGTCCTTAAAAAAGCACCGGTCACCGCCGCAGCCATACATCATGGAGGCAGGCAACTCGCCTCGAAGTTTGGCCCGCGCCTTGGGCAGAAGGCGCGGCAACCAACCAATACCGTCCACCGCCGCCGCCTTTTCCGGCCAAGTCGAGGGATCCGCCACCACGCCGGAGGCCCGCCCACCCTGCACATTCAGAAAATAATCCCGGCGCACGACCTCGATGGCCAGTGCGTGTTCGAAACCGGGTTCGCCGCCGCCGACGTCATCCTCGGCGTAATCATATAGATGCTGGGCGGTGAGGCCATTGGCTGCCAGCCAAGCCGTCTGTTTATCATCGAAGTAGCCCTCGGCCCCGCGCCGTCCGGCGCGATAGAGGCCAAGGGCGTGATCATAAAGGGCACGGAACCGAGTCGGGAAATCATAATGCGACATATCGAAGCAAATCACAAGATCCGCTCGGAGCAAACAACCCAGAAGCCGAAACAATCCGGCAACATCAGCGCCTATGCCCCCACCGCGCCTACCCGGCCTCCTACAAGGAACCGCTCTTTTTCCGCTTAGAACAAAGTCGCGCGTTGAAAGCGGGCTTGGCTTGGCCCGCCCCGCCGCGTAACACCGCGCGCCAACGCCGGCACCCCGGCCTGGCCGACGCATGTCCCGCCTTTCCTTTACCCTAGAAAAAACCGCGCCCGCCACCAAGGCCCGCGCTGCCCGCTTCCGCACCGCCCACGGCGAGGTCCGCACCCCCGTGTTCATGCCCGTGGGCACGCAGGCCACAGTCAAAAATATGACCGTAGAGGGCCTGCGAGCCCTCGACGCCCAGGTGCTGCTGGCCAACACCTACCATCTCCTGCTCCGCCCCGGACCCGAGGTATTTAAGAAATTCGGCGGCATCCACCGCTTCATGAACTGGGATCGACCGGTGCTGACCGACTCCGGCGGCTTCCAGATTTTCTCTCTGCCCCACTCGCGACGCATGACCGAGGAAGGCGCCCATTTCCGTAGCTACGTCGACGGCGAACCCTGTTTCCTCTCGCCCGAAACCAGCATCGGGATGCAACGCGCCATTGGCAGCGACATCATGATGGTGCTGGACCAGTGCATCCCATCCACCGCCCCGCACGCCGAGACCGAGGCGGCCATGCACCTTACCCACCGCTGGGCCGAGCGCTCCCTACGGGCCCGCGACGACTCGCCCCAGGCCCTCTTCGGCATCGTGCAGGGCGCCTGCCACCCCGACCTGCGCAAACGCAGCGCCGAGTTCCTCCGCGACTTGCCCTTCGACGGCCTCGCCATCGGCGGCCTCGCGGTTGGCGAAAGCCATGCGGAGCGCTACGAGTTCACCGATCTGGTCACCAACTTCCTCCCGGCACACCTGCCGCGCTACCTGATGGGCGTGGGCACGCCGCTCGATATCCTCGAGGCGGTGCACCGCGGGGTGGACATGTTCGATTGCATCATACCCTCGCAACTCGCCCAACGCGGCACCGCCTTTACCTCCCACGGCAAGATCCACTGCCGCCGGGCAGTGTATAAGTTTTCCGAGGAACCGCTCGACGCCCGGTGCGGTTGCCACACCTGCCGCAACCACCCGCGCGCATACATCCACCACCTGATCAAGAGCGACGAGACCCTCGGCTGGGGCTTGCTCGCGCACCACAACATCGCCTTCTACCAGCAGTTGATGGCCGAGATCCGCGCCGCCATTTTCGACGGAACCTTCGCCGCCTACCACGCGCGGCAACGCCTCGAGCTATCTCGCGACGACGAAGCCAACCCGCCCGTGCACCCCGCCCCGGCCAAGATCCGCCGGGCACCCAGCCTAGGCGATTACGAGATCCAGACCTCACCGCAGGGCTTTTCCAGCATACGCCAGGTCAGCTCCGGCGAGGTGATGCACTCGGTATCCGCCCCCGCCGACGAGGCCGAGCGACTCTACGTCGCGCAATCACGCCTAGGCGAACGCCTCCGCCGCCGGCACGAAGAGGCCCCGCAATCGCTGGTGCTCTGGGACGTAGGCCTCGGCGCCGCCTCCAACGCCATGGGCGCGCTCCACCGGGCTGAAGCCGAAATCGCCGCCGCAGGCGCGGGCGGGACACATCCGCTGCACCTCGTGAGCTTCGAGTGCGACCTCGACCCCCTCGAACTCGCCGCGCGGCACGCCTCGCACTTCCCCCACCTCCGCCACCCCGCGCCCCACACGCTGCTGCGCCAGAGCCTTTGGCGGCGTGCCGACGAGCAGATTGAATGGCGGCTACTGCGCGGAGATTTCCTCGAACTCTTCGAAAACGCGCCCGCCCCGGATGTCATTTTTTACGACCCTTTTTCCAGCAAGACCGATACCGCGCTGTGGCAGGCCGGGGTCTTTGCCCGCCTGCACCGCCACTGCCGGCCGCGCCCGGCCGCGCTTTACACTTACTCGGCCGGCACCGGCGTCCGCGCCGCGCTGCTGCACGCGGGTTTCTTCGTAGCCGAGGGCGTGGGCACCGGCCCCAAAGCCGCTACCACTATCGCCTACACCACTCGCCCCACCGACCCAGCTGCAGCCCGCCTGCTCGGGCCCGGATGGCTCGCACGCTGGCGCCGGAGCGGCTCGAAGTTTCCCGCCGACCTCGCGGCCGAAGGGCAACCGGACTTTGAGCGCACGATCGAGGAACACCCGCAATTCGCCAGCCCCGCCGGTGGCGAATCCGCTACGGGGTGATGACACCGGTCTTGCGGTTATTGGCCGAGTTTTGATCGACCATCCCGGCGGGAGTGACCACCTGGAAACGCACGGTCAGCTTGCCCGCGCTCGCGAGCTTTGCGCGGTCAATCGGCAGCTCGATACTCGTCGAAGCGCCAGCGGCTAGCGCGGGCACCGCATAACTAAAAATTTCACCTCCGGTGCTAGCCTCGAGGGCGAGGCCGGCGAGCGATTGCGCGCCCTGATTTTGCACCACGACAGAGACCGTGCCACGCACTGCGTCGTAGCTTTGGCTGGTAAGCGCCGGGTCCACGCGACCCGCGTCCGCACGGGCAAGGGCCCAGCCGAGATTGACGCTGCCGTTGCCATAATCCGGATCGGCGCCAACCGCGCCGCCATCGTTAGCGTGGGTGCTCAAAATATCGGCAGCTTGGAGCGGGGTGAGGCCAGCGGAGGTGGACATGACCGCCGCGATCGCGCCCGCCACCACCGGAGCGCTGGCCGAGGTGCCGCTGAAGCTCACCCGCGTGCCGCCGAGGCCGGCCGTTTGCACCCCGTAGCCCGGGGCGGTAAGCTGAAGTGTCTGGCCCGAGTTGGAGAAAATCGCCTGCCGACCGGCGGCATCCACCGCACCGACCGAGACGACACCGGGATAGGCGGCAGGCCAAGCGAGTTGGGTCGCCTGATCGTTTCCGCTCGAGGCTACGATGGCTACGCCGGCGGCGAGCGCATACTCGACCGCATTGCCGAGCGCCGCGTTGGTGGCGTAGCCGCCCAGGCTTATGTTGATCACTTGCGCACCGGCATCGACCGCCGCGAAGATACCCTGGGCGAGCGCGAAGGCGTCACTCACACCGTCTCCCCCCGTCACGCGAATACTCAGTATCCCGGCAGCTGGGGCGACCCCACGTGCGTCGGCCGAAGCCCCGGCCGCGAGCGCAGCGACCGCGGTGCCGTGCTCGCCGTCCGCCCCCCCGCCGACCACGCCATAACCGATATCCAAATAACGCAACCGGGCACCGAACGTAGCATCGGCGGCACTGCCGCCATCAAGCACGGCGATGGTAACTCCCGCGCCCCAACGAGAGGTGTCGCCCTGTGCCCCGATCGCATCAAGCAAACCCGCACCGACCGGGACTCCGACCCGCGCGGACCGGGCCTCGACGGCGGGCGGATTGGCGGCGAGGATCGGGTTGACGGTGACCCCGGAGTAGTCGTCGGCATGGGCGCCCAGTTCGGAGACAAAAGCATCATAGTCACCCACCCGCACACGCACAGCATTGAGGGCATCGAGCCGCCCCAGCACGGCCAGGCCGACGGCGGCGGCGCGGGCGAGGAAGGCGCGGCGCGCGGCCTCGTCCTTAAAGGTCAGCACGGCCTCGTCGGGCCGCACATCGGCGCGGTTGAATTTCTTGCGCAACAGGGCCGCAAACGTCTCCCGGTCGGCGGCGTCGAGTTCGCCGGACAAGGGCGCCTCCGCTCCCGCCGCCTTCGGCGGCACGACCTTTCCAACGTTCGTCGCGGCCGCCGCGGAAGGCATTCGGCCCACGCCGACACACCCGCGCACGCCAAGCACAGCCAGACTCGCGGCCATCAGAACCGAGAGGGCGAGACCCGAAGAAGCGGTGCGTTTCATCGTGGGAAGCGGAGTCTGGGCAAATACTCCGTGAGCGGAAGGACGTTATCCGCGACCTTGAAGTTACCCGCCCGACGCTGTCGGCTTCTCGGTGTCGTGAAATACCCCGCCTCCCCCACCCCGCCGGTCGCCTGCACGCTGGCGATCAAGGCGATCCCGAACGCCCCGCGCAACGAGGTCTGCGGCTGGCTGGGCGACGCTTTGAAGGTGAAGGTCCACGCGCCGCCGGTCGAGGGCCGCGCCTCGGTCGCGTTGTGCGAGTTTCTGGCCGACGCGCTGGAGCTGCCGCGCCGCGCGGTGACGGTGCGCCATGGGGAACTGTCACGCCAGAAAGTGCTGCGCATCGAGGGGCTCGAACTCGCGGAAGTGCGCCGCCGCCTCGGTGGTTGACGCGACCGCCGGAGGGCGCGACCTCAACGGCTCGCGCCGGATGATCCGGCGTAAAACGGGACGAGCGTATTCAGGTGCCCCTGAATAATAGTGGAGACCGTCGCGCCGGGGAGAGTGCCTTTGTGCAGTTCGAAGATAGCGACGAGGAGGGCGAGTTCGATGTCCACCTTGCGCGGGCTGGTCGCCTTCATCTCGCGAAGGAGTTCTAGGGCCTTTTTCTCGGCCTGTTTGTAATCGAGGAAATTCCGTTCGGTAGGCTCGGCACTCATGCGTGAAGGGACTGAAGCAATTTGTGTCCGAAGTTTACCCGTGCAGACCGATAATTAATCGAGCCTCAGCTCGTGAGTCCCGACTTCTTAAGACTTTGCTCATGGCGGATATCCTGGGCATCGCTGAGGAACACCGTCTCCTCGGCGATGTTGGTGGCGTGGTCGGCGATACGCTCCAGACCCTTGCTGATAAACATTAACTCGAGGGCGCGGGTGATAGTCCCGGGTTGCTCAACCATGTAGCTGCTGAGTTCGCGATAGAGTTGGCGGTTGATGGCATCGACCTCGAGATCCCGCTTCACGACTTCTATGGCCTTGGCGCTGTCGGCGTGGATGAAACAATCGAGGGCCGCGCGGAGCATCTCAATGGAGATGGTCGCCATCCGAGGGATGTCCACGTAGGGCTTGAGCGGCGGTTCGCCGGCCAGGCGAATGGCGCGCTTGGCGATATTAGTCGCCTCGTCGCCGACGCGTTCGAGGTCATGCGAGGCCTTCATGCCGACAATGACGAGGCGGAGCTCGGTCGCGACCGGGGCGCGCAGGTTCATGTAGCGAATGGCCTCGGTATCGATGGCCTTCTCGAGGTCGTCGAGCTCGTCATCTGCCGCAATCACCCGCTCGGCCAGCTTCACATCACCGGTCACCAACGCCTGAAGCGCATCACGAACTTGACGGACCGCGACCTCCCCCATGCGCAGCAAATCGGAGCGGAAGGTTTCCAGTTCGGAGTCGAAGTAACGTTTCATTTCTTAAAATAAGCCAGAATACAGAAGTAAGGAGAAGGAGTCCGGCTTCCAGATTATAGAAGCTGGATTATCAATCCGCCGGTTGCCAACTTTCGTCAGCCAAAGCGGCCCGAGACGTAGGCTTCGGTCTGGGCGTTCTTGGGATTCATGAAGATATTATGGGTCTCGTCGAACTCGATCAGCTTGCCCATGTAAAAAAATGCCGTGCGGTCGGAACAGCGGGCGGCCTGCTGCATGGAATGGGTAACGATGATGATGGTGAACTGTTTCTTAAGTTCGTGGATCAACTCCTCCACCTTGGCGGTGGCGATGGGATCAAGTGCGGAGCAAGGCTCGTCCATGAGGATCACCTCAGGCTCGACCGCGATCGTGCGGGCGATGCACAGGCGCTGCTGCTGGCCTCCGGAGAGGCCCAGACCGGACTCGTGAAGACGATCCTTCACCTCGTCCCAGAGCGCGGCCCCGCGGAGGGATTTCTCCACCACCTCGTCGAGCTTGGTCTTGCTTTTTACCCCCTGGATGCGGAGGCCGTAGATGATGTTTTCGTAGATCGACTTGGGGAAGGGGTTGGATTTCTGGAAAACCATGCCAACGCGTTTGCGCAGCTCGATTGGGTCGACGGCGGGGCCGTAGATATCGATGTCGCGGATCTTGATCTCGCCGCGCTTGACCGCGGTGCCATCAATCAGGTCGTTCATGCGATTCAGGCAACGCAGGAGGGTGGATTTACCGCAACCTGAGGGGCCGATGAAGGCGGTGACGCGACGATCGGGTATAGCGATGTTAATATCAAAGAGAGCCTGTTTTGCTCCGTAGTAAAAATCGAGGCCCTTGACGTCGATCAACGTGGGGCTCGGCACGGTATCGTCCTTGCGGGCGACCCGAGGGGGCGTTGCAAGCGTGCGGGAGGGCGCGGCGGAGGTGGGCGAAGAGTTTTCCATAAACGCGACGGAAGTAGGATTGGCCTAGCAGGAGGGTAACAAGGAAGACATGCGGCTAAAGCACGGAAGGGTCACCATTGATAGCGACCGCGAAGCTTGTTGCGCAGCAGGATGGAGCTGCCGGCGATCAGAGCGACGAGCCCAAGGAAAACAAAGGCGGTGCCGTATTGAACGCGTTGGGTGTAGGCGTTCTGGGGAATCTTAGAGGAAACGACGTAAATATGATAAGGCAGTGCCATCACGCCCTGAAAAAAGAAGTCACCAAACTTCGCCACCTCCCAAGGAAGCTTGTCGCGCACCACATAAGCGGCGGTGAACATGATTGGCGCGGTCTCACCCGCCACGCGAGCGATACCCAAGATGGAGGAGGTCAGGATGCCGGGCAGGGCGTAGGGTAACACGTTTTTCCGAATGGTCTGCCACTTGGTCGCGCCGAGCGCGAGCGAGCCTTCACGAAAGCCCTTAGGCACAGCCTTCAATGCTTCCTCGGAGGCAGTGATAACCACGGGCAACACCATGAAAGCCAAAGTAAACCAGCCCGACATAAGTGAGACGTTCCAATCGAAGTAGAGCACAAACATAGCGAAACCAAAGAGTCCGAAAACAATGGAAGGCACCCCAGCGAGGTTCAGGATGGCCAGCCGTATAAAACGCACAAACGCGCTGTCACGGGCGTATTCGCTGAGAAAAATCGCCGAAGCTACCCCCAATAGAAGCGCAATCGTCATCGCACCCACTACGAGCAAGACCGTGCCAACAATGCAGGGCCAGATGCCGCCTGCGGCGTAAACATAGCTCTGGGCCTTGAACTCGGGCACCGGTCGTCCCTCGGCGGTGGCCCGAGCCGTTTCGGCTTCGCGAAAGGCCCGATACTCCGTATCGCCCATCTCCCGCTTTACGCCCTCGTGTTTAAAAATATAAAGGCTCTCCGGCGCCTCAAAAAGAAAAGTGTTCGTCACATAGGGGAACTGCTTGAGACTGCGGAATGACCCGGTAACCGTCGGTAACCCCTTCAGGCAGATATTACCGATAACAAATACGCCACAAAGCAGGATGACATAAGTAGCCAGACGAAAGGCCCATACAATGGTGCCCTCGGTGCGGCGCTGAAAACTATTACGCGAGGTATAGAAATGGGAGGGGGCAGTCATGACGGGCGCGGACTTTAGCCGATTGAAACCTTGTATTTACGCACAATTTTCTGGGCGAAATAGTTAATAAGCAATGCGATGAAGAAGAGCAGCAAACCGACGACAAAAAGCGCACGGTAGTGGATGCCACCGGGTTCCACCTCCCCCATCTCCTGCGCGATGATACCGGTCATGGTGTGCACCGGTTGGGTGACCACCCCGAGTCCAGCGGTAAAATCAGGGATGGCAATGCGATTACCCGCGCAGAGCAAGACCACCATCGTCTCGCCGATTACGCGCCCGAGACCAAGAAGAATAGCGGAAACGATACCCGAAAGAGACGCTGGCACGATGATACGAATGATGGTCTGCAAACGGCTCGCGCCTAACGCGTAAGAGGCCTCCTTAAAGGCGCGGGGGACATTGTTGATCGCATCTTCGGCCAGAGTGAAAATCGTCGGCACCGCGATAAGACCGAGCAGACATCCGGCAGTAAGCGCATTTAAACGTTCGGCGAATGGGAAACCCGGAACCCACGAAAGAAAAGACCAACCCGAAGCGACACGGAGAAACTCGCCCAGCACAGCTATACCGAAAAATCCCAGCACCACCGAGGGGATGGCCGAGATAAACTCGATCGCCGGCTTGATCAGGCGCTGCTCAACCGGTGAGGCGAGTTGATTGACATAAATAGCGGCGCCCACACCCAGCGGAATAGCCAGGGTCAAGGCGATCAACGAAACCAACATCGACCCGGCGATGAGTGGCATGGCCCCATACCAATCCTGCCAGAAACTCGCCGTCAGCCACTGACGCCCGAAGATAAACGCAGTAAAGGACTGCGACAGCGGCACCGGCACGGTGGCATCCCACTTTTTCATTGATTCCAAGGTCGCAGGAAGCGAGGCGATAAAATCACGCGTAAGAGCCTGGAATCGAGCCATACGAACGGTCAAATCGACATCGGGCAAGATCGGGGGCGCCACGATCAACTCCTCCAGCGATCTGGCGAAAGTTGAACTCGCCTCCGCGTAAGCAGGCAGCGTGGTTGTGATCGTCTCAACCTCGACGGCGAAATTAATCGGAAGAATCTTGACCGCTGCGGCTTCCGCAGACTTTCCGGCGGCAAGCAACTGCCGGCGCTTCTCCGCCAGATTTTGATTCGTCAAATGACGCGCCTTGATGTCGTTGGCGATCTCCGACCAATCCATCAACTGGGACCGGATCGGCGCCGAAGCCCGCGCAAAACGATCCGCGTAAAGATCAAAGTCCGCTAGAAGCGTGTTGGCTTCCTTGGCTGGCAATGCTTTTTGCGCCGTGTAATATTGATAGGTCCGCAGTCGAAGATCCGCGAGATACCGAGACAGGGCAGCGTGGTCTTTTTCCGGCTGGCGCCCCAAATCGACATATTCGAGCCCAGCCAAGCGGTATATAGAGAGATTATCCCGGTTTTGGCTGAAAAAACTAGAACCCTCCCGAAAAAGAAAAAATGTGATCAGACCCAGAATGATAACCGCGAGTAATGCGTTACCGCCGAAAAACCCCTGAATACACTCGTCAAAAGTTAAACCCAAGAACTGGGTGCGCTCCTTTTGTATACGAAAAGAAGTTGGGGCGGATTCAACGGCAGACGTCGTAGTGGACTCGGGCGGCATGCGAGAAGAGGCGGTTGGATAAAAGGTGCGCCACATTCGACGCAAAAAGCGAGGGGCCGCCCAACCTAGCGTCAAGCAGCCCGCTATACGGTCAGGTGTCCCGCAAGAAACTAGTTAGCAACCGGAATGAAGCCGACCTTCTCGACTATGTTCTGACCAACCGAACCGAGCGTAAACTCGATGAATTTGGCGGCGTCTCCCGCCGGCTCTCCATTTGTGTAATAAAAGGTGGGGCGGGCGTAGGGATAAGACTTGGACAGAATCTCTTGCTTGGTCGGCAAGTGCCCGTCGATGGAAGCGACATGAATACCAGGCTCCTTAATATAAGCGAGTCCAACGTAGCCGATACCGTTCGGATTGCCGGCCACCTCGGAGACAATCTGTTCGTTACCGGCCAGCTTTTGGGAGGAAGGCGCATAATCCTGCTTGTTCATGGCGAGCTCCTTCCAGTCGGAATAAGTGCCGGAGGAAGTATTGCGGGTATAAACCGAGATCGCACCCGCCGCACCACCCAGGGCCGACCAGTCCGTAACCTCACCCGTGAAAATCTGCTCCACTTGGCGCTTGGTCAACTCCTTGAGCGGATTGTCCATGTGCACAATCACCGCCATGCCATCATAACAAACCACCGTGGGCTTCAAAGTCACCCCCTTGGCAGAAGCGGCAGAAACCTCCGTGGCCTTGGCCTTGCGCGAGGACATGGCGATATCAGCCGTGCCGCTGGAAATGGCCGTGATTCCGGTGGTTGAACCCTCCGCCGCAATTTCAAACGAGAAGCCGGGATTAGCCGCCTTGAATTCTTCCGCCAAGGTCGGGACCAACTTGGCACCGAGGGTGTCGGATCCTTTGATGACCAGCTTTTGAGCAGAAGCAGTCAGAACAGACGCAAGAGTCGCGAGTGCTAGAAGGAGAGATTTTTTCATGATGCTAGGAAAAGAGTGAGAAAGGTTTAAGACACGAGGTCAGCCATCTAGGTGTTACTTTCATGTGACACCTAAACAAGTGGGATACGACCCTCAATTCGCTAGAGTTTATTCGCTTGGGTCCGGCACTTTCGGCCGCGGCAACTGGTTATTTGCGCCGACCAATTCATTAACAATCGGATGCGGGAAACGCCGGCTTGGCGTGATCGCGTAAAAGGTTTCGCGCAGCTCCGGCACGCGGTGGGTTTCCACCAGCTCGCCCCGTTCGATCTCGTCCCTCACCACCACCGTCGGCACGAGGGCCAGCCCGCCGCCCTCGCGCGCGAGCAGACGGAGCGTCGCCATGTCGTCCACCTCGGCGATCACCCGGGGCCGCACGCCCGCCGCCGCAAGCAACCGATCGAAACCCGCGCGGGTGTTGCTCTCCAGGCTCGGCAGGATTACCGGCACGTCGGCGAAGCCGGCGGGAAACTTCAGCCGACGTTTTTTCCACTCTGGCGCGCCCACCAGCGCCACGGGCTGTTCCGCCAGAAGATGATTATGCCACGGTGTGCCGACATCCCGCCGCGCCGCCTGGTTGGACAAGACCAAATCCACCTGGTGGGCGTGGAGCATCACCATGAGTTCGCGCAAGCCACCCGAACGCACCACCACCTCGACCGCCTCGCGTCGTAACACGGGCCGGAGAAACTCGAGCAGAAAATTCCGCGAAAGCGTCGCCACCGCCCCCACCCGAAGGATCTGCCGACCACTGCGCGGACGGTGCTGCATCACATCCATCAACTCCTCCCCGGTCCGTCCAATCGTATCCGCATACTCCAAAGCGAGCCGCCCCGCCTCAGTCAGGGCCAGCCCACCACGCTCCCGGGTGAACAAGGCATGCCCCAGACTCTCCTCCAAGTGCTTCAACTGGATGCTCAGGGCCGGTGTCGAGAGATTCAACTTCTCCGCCGCGCGCGTCAGGCTGAGCTCGCGCGCAATAACCCGGAAATACCTCAAATGGTGATAATTTAAAAACGGCACGATGCCCGTTTAAGGTTAATTTAAATTTAAGCCCAAGTTCTAAAACCTGTAATCGGCTAAAAGCCTTGCGTGCGATAATCTCGGAATAGCATGCATCCTACTGATCTCGCCGCCAACCTGCTGTCCCCGCCCATCCTCCTTTTCCTGCTCGGCTTCGCCGCCACCCTTCTGCGAAGCGACCTGGAAATCCCGCCCGCCGCCGCCAAAACGCTATCCCTCTTCCTGCTGTTTGCGATCGGTTTCAAGGGCGGCGTCTCTCTCGCTCAAAGCGGGCTCGGCGCCGAGGTCATCGCTACTTTAGGAGCGGCCGCCTTTGCCTCTTTAGCGGTGCCGGTCTGGACTTTTTTCGCCTTGCGGCGCCGCCTCGGCGCGGCCGACGCCGCCGGCATCGCGGCGACCTACGGCTCAGTCAGCGCGGTGACCTTCATCACCGCGACCGGCTACCTCACCCTGCATGACATTCCCTTCTCCGGCCACCTAGTCGCAGCGATGGCCTTGATGGAATCGCCAGCCATCCTCGTGGGAGTAATGCTCGCGCGACGTTTCGCCACCAGCGAGGGTCGCGACACGTCACGGCCCGTGATCGACTGGCGCCACCTAGGCCGCGACGCATTACTTAATGGCTCCGTCTTCCTGTTACTCGGCAGCCTACTCATCGGTTTAGTGTGCGGCCCGACTCGCGCCGCGCCGCTAAAACCGTTCATTGACACCCTTTTCCCCGGTTTGCTCGCTCTGTTTCTGCTCGATCTAGGCATCCTCGCCGCCCGCCGTCTAGGCGACCTCCGGCGCTTGGGTGCGCCCATCGCCGCCTTCGCATTTATCGCCCCTTTGATAAACGCCGCCCTGGGCCTGGCCTTAGCCGCTATCCTTGGCCTGCCGCGCGGGGACGCCTTCCTGCTCGTCACGCTCTGCGCTAGCGCCAGCTACATCGCCGTGCCCGCCGCGCTGCGCATCGCCCTGCCGGAAGCCAACCCCGGCGTCTACGTCACGCTGTCGCTCGCGTTAACTTTTCCCTTTAACATCTTGCTCGGATTGCCGCTCTACGCGGCTGCCGTGACCTACCTCACCGGGAGCTAGGCGACGACCACTCCGCCTAAAAAACCCCCCACTAACGCACAAAATTCCGCGCGCGTCTCCATGTGCGGGTTATGCCCGGCCGCCGCAATGGTCTCTATCCGCGCCGCCGGAAAACGCCCCCGGATCTCCGGTAAGTCGGCATCTTCCACGTAGCGCGACCGACCGCCACGTAGAAAAAGCGCCGGCCCCGGGAAACCCTCTCCCGCCTCGAGCGGATTCGCCTCCAAGGCGGGCAGCGCCGCCGTGAGCACGGGGAGATTGACCATCCAGCGCCAAGCACCGGCCTCGTCCTGCTCTAGATTGGTCGTGAGGAACTTACGCATCCCCCAATCCGGCACGCGGCCCTCCATCTTCAATTCCGCCTCGCCCCGCGAACGCAACTCAGAGAGCCGCAGTTCGTTCATGGCGGCAAATTCCGCCCGGTGTCCGTGGGAAAGATAAGCCTTCGGTGCGATGTCCACCACGACCAGCCGCCCCACCCGTTCCGGCCGCCGGCAGGCCAGCGCCATCGCGACCTTGCCGCCCATGCTGTGTCCCATGAGATCGACCGGGCCCTCGGTCTTGGACTCGAGCCAGGCCAGGACGTCCCCGAGCAGCGCGTCGTAATCCATGCTCTCGCTCCAAGGTGATTTGCCGTGATTGCGTAGATCCAATGCCCTCACCGCGCGGCCTCCGCCGACCTCAGCCAGCCCCGCACCTGCACTTTGCCAGTTCCGGCCAGACCCGAGCAGGCCGTGCAGCAGCACCAGCGGACGCCCCGCCCCGCCCAGTTCGCGTGAAAACAAATCCAGCGTGTGTTCCGCCATGGCCAGAAACCCAAAACGCCCGCCCGCTCGGCGCGCAACCTCCGGGTTTACCGCTATACTGGGATTCCCCGATAGATCGCTTGGTCTCAAGACTCGATCTGGGATTGTCACCACAGCCGAGGCCTCTGCACGCTAAGGCAGTTTTACACCCTCGCGCATCCGCCCTCCCGCCTACCCATGAAATTCGTTTCCCTGCTCCGGTTCGCCACCCTGCTCGCCGTCTCCCCCGCTTTGCACGCCGCCGAACCGATTAAAATCGGTGAGATCGCCTCGCTCACGGGCAAAGAAGCCGCCTTTGGCCAGTCCTCCCACAAGGGCACCGTGCTCGCCGTGGAACAACTCAACGCCGTCGGCGGCGTGCTAGGCCGTCCGTTCGAGCTGCTGTCCGAGGATAACCAGTCTAAGTCCGGCGAGTCCGCCACCGTCGCCCGCAAATTACTGTCACGCGAAAAAGTCGTCGCCCTGCTCGGCGAGGTCGCCTCCAGCCGCTCGCTCGAAATGGCCCCGATCGCCCAGCGCGCGAAGATCCCCATGATCTCGCCGTCCTCGACGAACCCGAAGGTCACCGAGGTCGGCGACTACATTTTCCGCGTCTGCTTCATCGACCCCTTCCAAGGCACCGTGATGGCGAAGTTCGCCAAAGAAACCCTCAAGGCCCGACGCGTCGCCGTGCTCACCTCCGTCTCGTCCGCCTACTCGGTGGGACTGGCCAAGTATTTTAAGGAGCGCTTCCTGGCGGACGGGGGCGAGATCGCGCTCGAACAAAAATTCGCCGAGGGCGATAAGGACTTTAAAGCCCAGCTGACCGCCGTCCGTGCCGCCGGCGTCGACGCCATTTTCGTGCCCGGCTATTACACCGAGGCCGCGTTAATCAGCCGCCAGGCCCGCGAACTCGGCCTCGCCCTGCCCCTCTTCGGTGGCGACGGCTGGGAGGCTCCGCAGTTGATCGAGATCGGCGGCAAGGCCGTTGAAGGCACCTACTACTCGACCCACTATTCTCCCGAGGATACCGCGCCCGCCGTGCAGGCCTTTGTCGCCGCCTTCCGCGCTCGCTGGAACGGCGAAACCCCCGATGCCATGGCCGCCCTCGGCTACGATTCCGCCTGCGTCCTCGCCGATGCCATTAAACGCGCCGGCGGCACCGAAGGCCCCGCCCTCCGCGACGCCCTCGCCGCGACCAAGGGTTTCGCCGGCGTCACCGGCACGACCAACATGGACCCCGCCCGCAACGCATCCAAGTCTGCCGTGATCGTCACGATCAAGGACGGTCAGTTTAAATTCGTGCAGAGCGTCGCCCCCTGATTTTCCGCCCTCCCCCCGGTGTTGACTGAATTCCTCCAGCAACTGGTCAACGGTCTCTCGCTCGGCGCGATCTACGCGCTCATCGCCCTGGGCTACACGATGGTCTACGGCGTCCTGCGCTTCATCAACTTTGCCCACTCGGACGTGTTCATGGTCGGCGCCTTCGCCGGCCTTTACCTCGCTCCCCTCGCCCCCGCCGGCTCAATTCTCGGCGGCCTCGTCGTCGTCGGCGGCGCGATGCTAGCCTCCGCCCTGCTCGGCGTCGCTATCGAGCGACTCGCCTACCGCCCCCTGCGCCAAGCGCCGACCCTAAACGTCCTGATCACCGCGATCGGCGTGTCCTGCCTGCTCCAGTCCGCCGGGCAGTTGGTCTTCGGCGCCGCCCCGCGCTCCTTTCCGGTCATTTTCCCAGCCCGCGCGTTGTCCGTCGGCGGCCTGGATTTTTCCAGTAATCAGGTAGTCGTGCTGGTATTCGCCGCCATCCTCGTCATCGGCCTGCGTTTGATCGTGTTCCACACCCGCATGGGCGCGGCACTGCGGGCCGTATCGCAAAACCCCCGCGCCGCCCGACTGATGGGAATAGATAACGACGTCGTCATCCGCTTCACCTTCGCCCTGGGGTCCGCCCTCGCCGGAGCGGGCGGCGTGCTCTACGCGGTCAACTATCCCACGATCGACCCGCTCATGGGAGTGCTACCCGGCCTCAAAGCCTTCGTCGCCGCAATCCTCGGCGGCATCGGCAGCATCCCCGGCGCCGCCCTCGGAGGCCTCCTCCTCGGTCTGGTGGAGACCTTCGTCGGCGGCAGCCAATACTCGACCTATAAGGACGCCATCGCCTTCGCCCTGCTGATTCTCTTCCTCCTCTTCCGCCCCGCCGGCCTGCTCGGCAAGGCCCGCATCGAAAAAGTCTGATGCCCCCCATGCCCAAAGCCCACCTAGGCTTCCTCCTCGCCCTCGTCCTTGGCGGCGTGCTGTCCGGCCTAAGCGACCGCATCGATCCCTACCACCTCGACGTGCTGATCGGGGTCGGAATCAACATTGTGCTGGCCGTTTCGCTGAACCTCATCGCGGGCCACACCGGACAATTTTCCCTTGGCCACGCCGGCTTTATGGCAATCGGCGCCTACGCCACCGCGGCCGTCACGATTTTCCTCGGCCCCCACCTGATCGGCGACACCGCCGCGCCCGGCGGCCTAGCCGAAAATACCCTCTTCGGGAGCGCTCTGCTTATTGGCGGTCTAGCCGCCGCCCTCGCCGGCCTGCTCGTCGGCATCCCCTCGCTGCGCCTGCGCGGCGACTACCTTGCGCTGGTCACCCTCGGCTTCGGCGAAATCATCCGCGTGCTCCTGCAAAACTTCGAGCCCCTCGGCGGCGCGCTCGGCCTGAACGGCATCCCCGCCTACACCACCGTTTTCTGGGTCGTGGCCGCCGGCGCCGCGACCGTATTTACCGTCGGCTGCCTGGTGCGTTCCAACTACGGTCTGGGTTTCCTGGCGGTGCGGGACGACGAGATCGCCGCGTCGGCCGCCGGCCTCGACCCCGCCCGCTACAAGGTCGTCGCCTTTACCGTCGGCGCGTTTTTCGCAGGCATCGCGGGTGGCCTGTTCGGGCATTTCAAGATGACCATCACGCCCTCGGGCTTTGATTTTTCCCGCAGTATCGAGATCGTCGTAATGGTTATCCTCGGCGGCCTGGGCAACACCGTCGGGGTGATCCTCGCAGCCGTGCTGCTCACCCTGCTGCCCGAGTTTCTGCGCCCCGTGGCCGAATACCGGCTCGTGCTCTACTCGCTGCTGCTGATCGGCCTGATGCTCGCACGGCCCCAAGGGCTGTTCACCTTCCGCACTCACCGCGCCGTCCCCCGCGCCTGATGTCCACCCCGCTGCTCCAGCTCTCGCAAGCCACCGTCCGCTTCGGCGGCCTCACCGCCGTGGACGCCCTCGATCTCACCTTAGGGCAACGCGAACTGGTCGGCCTGATCGGCCCGAACGGCGCGGGCAAGACGACTGCATTCAACCTCATCACCGGCCTCTATGCCCCGGCTTCCGGTTCGGTCGCCTTCGCCGGCCGCCCTCTCGCCGGCCTCAGCCCGCACCGCATCGTCGCAGCCGGGATCGCCCGCACCTTCCAAAACATCCGCCTCTTTGGCTCGCTGAGCGTGCTCGACCACGTGCGCGTCGCCGGGAACCTCCACCGCGCCGCCGCCCCCTGGCAGGCCCTGATCCGGCTGCGCGCCTTCCGTGAAAGCGAGGCCGCCGTCACCCGCCGTGCCGAAGAGCTACTGGCCTTGTTCAACCTCGAACGCTTTCGCAACACCCCCGCCCGCAGCCTGCCCTACGGCGAACAACGCCGGCTCGAGATCGTGCGCTCTCTCGCGACCCGGCCCCGGCTCCTGCTGCTCGACGAACCCGCCGCCGGCTTGAACCCACAGGAGAAAATCGAACTCGTCGCCCTAATTCAACGCGTGCACCGAGAATTCGACCTGACGATCTTGCTGGTGGAGCACTCAATGAAGGTCGTTATGGGCGTCTGCCAGCGTATCGCCGTGCTCGACCACGGGAAAAAAATCGCCGAGGGCCCACCTGACGCCATCCGCCGTGACCCCGCCGTGATCGAAGCCTACCTCGGTCCCGATCACGCTACCGCCTTGTTCCACCATTAACAGGCCCGCCTTCGCCAAGCCCCGCCATGCCGTCCCGCCGCGCTTTTCTTAAAACCTCCGCCGCCAGCCTTCTCGCCGGCACCACCGGCTGTATTTCCCAGACCGAGGCCATGTCCTCTCCCGCCAACACCGCCCCCGCCGACCCACGCCCCCTCTGGTCTGCCCTAGCCACTCGCCTGGCCGACCCCGTGCTCACCGCCCTAGCCGCCCGCCGCTTGAAGGACACCATGCCGGTGGAGTCCGCCTCGGGCGTTGAAGGCCGCGCCGCCGTGAGCCACCTGGAGGCCCTGGGGCGCCTGCTCGCCGGTCTGGCTCCGTGGCTGGAGCTACCCGCCGATGCCTCTCCCGAGGGCGCCGAGCGTGCCCGTCTCGCCGCCCTAGCCCGCCTCGCGCTCGACGCCGCCACCGACCCCGCCTCGCCGGATTTCCTTAACTTTACTCAAGGCGGACAACCCCTCGTGGACGCTGCCTTTCTCGCCCAAGCCTTGCTCCGGGCCCCAAAGTCGCTCTGGGGATCGCTGGACGCCCGCGTGCAAGCCAACGTCATCACCGCGCTGAAATCGACCCGCCCCATTCCGGCCGGCGAAAACAACTGGAAGCTCTTTGCCACCACCGTTGAGGTCTTCCTCCACCGCGCCGGGGCCGGCCGCGATAACGTCCGACTTTTCGAAGGCATCGATAAACACGCCGCTTGGTATGTCGGTGACGGCACCTACGGCGACGGGCCCGCATTCCACTGGGATTACTACAACGCTTTTGTTATCCAGCCCATGCTGATCGAGGCCCTTGATATTGTCGGCCAGGAGACGCCGGAACTGGCCGCCTTCCAAGAGCAGGCAGGCCGACGCCTCACCCGCTACGCCGCTATCCAAGAGCGCCTGATCGCGCCCGACGGCTCCTACCCAGTCCTCGGCCGGTCGATCGCCTACCGCTGCGGCGCGTTTCAAGGCCTGGCCCTCGCCGCCCTTCGTGGCACCCTGCCACCCGAGGTTACCCCCGCGCAAAGCCGCGTCGCCCTCACCTCCGTCATCCGCCGCACCCTGGAAACCCCGGGCACCTTCGACGAAAAGGGCTGGCTGCGCATCGGTCTCGCCGGCCATCAACCCGCCCTCGGGGAGCGCTACATCTCGACCGGTAGTCTCTACCTTTGCAGCTTCGCCTTCCTGCCCCTCGGCCTGCCAGCCACAGATCCATTCTGGATCGCTCCAGCCGAGAAAACCACTTGGGAAAAAATCTGGTGCGGAGAAAACCTGTTGGCCGACCACGCCCTCGCCGACGGCCACTGAGCCGCCCCGCCCCCATGCTCACCGTCACTGATCTGCACGTCGCCTACGGCGCGATCCAGGCCCTCTCCGGCGTGTCTTTCAACGTGCCCGCCGGCGCCATCGTGACGCTGATCGGCGGCAACGGCGCGGGCAAGACCACCACCCTCCACACCCTTTCTGGCCTGCTCCGGCCGACGCGCGGGCAGATCACCTTCGCCGGTTGCGACCTCACCCAAGTGCCGCCCCACGAAATCGTCGGCCTCGGTCTCTGCCAGGTGCCCGAGGGCCGCCTCGTTTTCCCCGAATCGACCGTCACAGAAAACCTCGCCCTCGGCGCCTACCTTCGCCGCGACCGCGCCGCCATCGCCGCGACCCGCGACCATGTTTTCGAGCTGTTCCCCCGCCTCGCCGAACGCCGCACGCAACCCGCCGGCACCCTCTCCGGCGGAGAACAACAGATGCTCGCGATCGGCCGTGCCCTGATGAGCGCGCCCAAGTTTCTCCTGCTCGACGAGCCTTCCCTCGGCCTCGCGCCGCGCCTGATCGAGACCATTTTTGAGCGCATTGTGGCAATCAACCGCGACCAGGGCCTCCCCATCCTGCTGGTCGAACAAAACGCCCGCCTCGCGCTCGCCATCTCCAGCTACGCCTACGTCTTGGAGAGCGGTTGCGTCGCCCTCCACGGCCCCAGCGCCGAACTCGCCGCTGATCCCCGCCTGAAAGCGGCCTACCTCGGCGGTTGAGCGCCCGCTTTGTGCTTTTCAGACCCCACCCCACCCGCTTCGCTGGCGCCTCACGCCGAATCGGCATCACAACACGCACCCTTTCTCACCACATGAGCAACACCACCATCACTAGCATCACCGCCCGCGAGATCATCGATTCCCGCGGCAATCCCACCGTCGAGGTCGACGTCCGCCTCGCCGACGGCACTCTCGGGCGCGCCGCCGTCCCCTCGGGCGCCTCCACCGGCGAACACGAAGCTCATGAACTCCGCGACGCGGACGTGACCGCCAAATCCCTGCCCAAGGGCGTCAACGGCAAGACCCGCTTCCTCGGCAAGGGCGTGCTCGCCGCCGTCGGCAACGTGAAGTCCGTCATCGCCCCAGTCCTCGTAGGCGCCGACGCCTGCGACCAAGTCGGCATCGACCACCTGATGATCAAGCTCGACGGCACCACGACCAAGTCGAAGCTCGGCGCCAACGCCATCCTCGGCGTCTCCCTCGCCACCGCCCACGCCGCCGCCAACTCCCTCGGCCAGCCCCTCTACAAATACATCGGCGGCCCCAACGCGAAGGTCCTGCCTGTCCCCATGATGAACATCATGAACGGCGGCGCCCACTCGGACGCCCCCATCGACTTCCAGGAATTCATGATCCGCCCGATCAACTTCGACACCTTTTCCGACGCCCTCCGCGCCGGCGCCGAGGTTTTCCACAATCTAAAGAAGGTCCTCAAGGCCAAGGGCCTACAGACCGCCGTCGGCGACGAGGGCGGTTTCGCCCCCAACCTCGCCTCGACCACCGATGCCCTCGACGCCATCGCCGCCGCCGTGAAGGCCGCCGGCTATAAGCTCGGCAAGGACATCACCCTCGCCCTCGACGTCGCCGCCTCCGAATTCTACGATAAAAAATCCGGCAAATACGTCTTCAAGAAGTCCTCCGGCCAGCAGTTCAGCGGCGACGAGTTCGTCTCCTACTACAAGGACCTCTGCGCCAAGTATCCCATCGACTCGATCGAGGACGGCTGCGCCGAGAACGACTGGGCCACTTGGAAGAAGCTAACCGTCGCCCTCGGCGACAAGATCCAACTCGTCGGCGACGATCTCTTCGTCACCAACACCGAATTCCTCAAGAAGGGCATCGCGACCGGCACCGCCAACTCGATCCTGGTGAAGGTTAACCAGATCGGCTCGCTGACCGAGACCCTCGACGCCGTCGAACTCGCCCACAAGAGCCGCTACACCGCCGTCCTCTCCCACCGCTCCGGCGAGACCGAGGACGTCACCATCGCCGACATCGCGGTCGCCACCAACTGCGGCCAGATCAAGACCGGCTCCGCCTCCCGCACCGACCGCGTCGCGAAATACAACCAGCTCCTCCGCATCGAGGAAGAGCTCGGCTCCACCGCGATCTACGCCGGTCGCCTGTAAGCCGCGTCCTGCAAGCGCCGCCCCCGAGCCCCGTCCCGCCCCGCGCGGGCCGGGGTTTTTTATTCACTCACACCGCCGTCGGACTCGCCCTCGTCCGCCTCCAGAAAACCGAGCTGCCCAGGATCGATCCGCGTGGCCATGAGCTTGCGGAGAAAAGTCTCCCGGTGCTCCGGGCAGCGCCCGAGCCGCAGCACCGCCGCGCGGTGCTCCTCCGTGCCGTAGCCCTTATGCCCGGCGAAACCATAGCCGGGAAACCGCGCGTCGAGTTCAGTCAGCATACGGTCGCGTTGCACCTTGGCCACGATGGACGCCATCGCGATGCAGAGCGAACGGCCGTCCCCCTGCACCACGCCGGTGTGCGGATACGGGAAATGCCGCAGCGCCAGCCCATCGATGAGAATGCGCGCCCGCGCCGGTGGACGAAACGCCGCCACTTCCTCCGCCGAGGAAAATAAATCCGGCTCGCGCGGCGGCTCCGCAAAGGCCGCCGGCGGGTAGATACCCTCCAGAGCGCGCCGCATCGCCAGCTTGGTCGCGCCGAGGATATTCTCCCGCTCGATCTCCTCGACTGAGGCCTCGCCCACCGTCGCGTGGATGTGGCCCTCCGCGGCCAGCGCCTCAAAGTCGAGGTAGAGCGCATCCCGCTCCGCCGACGTAAGCTGTTTTGAGTCGTTGATCCTCCGCGCATTTTCATCCGCCCAGCGGCTTTCCAAAAACTTCCGCGTGACCAATACCGCCGCCGCCACCACCGGCCCGGCGAGCGCGCCACGCCCCGCCTCGTCCACCCCGATGAGCTCGGGATTCGGGTTGAGGTGCTTCAGGTCAAATGCCCGGAGCTGGCGTCGTTTCGCGGCCATCTAGGAGTAGGCGTCGTTTTTAACGGCAGGCACGTTCACCACTCCTGCTTGGGGGGCGGCGGCCGCAGCGGTAGTTCATTCAGCTTGCCCGCCTCGCTAACCACCTCGTAAGCGGTGCGGAAGTGCAGCTTGGCAAACTCGCCCAGGGCCCGCGCGCCGAAACGCTCGATGATCTCGCGCGCCTGGACCTTCACCGCCGCGCTCGCCCCCTTTTGCAGCTTCGCACCAAATTTATCGGAAAGCGCCCGCATCTGCCGCACATACTCGGCCCGCGCTACGATGGACGCCGCCGCGACCACCGGATCCTCTTCCGCCTTGGTCCGCATGCGCAGTTCGAAGCCCGGCACGCCCAGCTTGACCAGTTCGCGCTGCACCAGCGGCGTCTCAGTGAACTGGTCGAGCAGGCCCCACTTGACCGTCTTTTCCTTCAAGGCCTCCTGTAGGGCGCGGGCATGCTGGAAGGCCAGAATCAGGTTCTGGCTGCGAAACCGCGTCCCCATGAGCTGGTTGTATTGGACCATGCTGGAGCAGAGGATGGTCTTGGCCACCACTCCGGGCGTGCCTCGGATCAGGCGGTCGAGTTCGAGGATGCGCGCCTCGGTGATTTTTTTGGAATCCTGCGCCCCCGCCGCCCGCCATGCCTCGATCATGCTTTTAGATCCGATCACCGTGGCCGCCACCAGTGGCCCGAAAAAGTCACCCTTACCCGACTCATCCAGCCCGGCGTGCTCCTCGAACCAGTCAGGGTGCAAGACCTCGTCGTAACCGAGTTTAGGCGCGCCCGTGATCTCAGGCTCGAGGATCATGGTGACAAATTCTTCCGTGCCCTTGCCCGCCACCACCAGCTTGAGGCTCTCGTAGCCGGTCACGTTGACCTTGGCCGCGTCGTTGCGAAAACCGAACCGCGCGTAGGCCACCTCGACCGCCGGCCATCCTCGAGCGGACAGCAACCGGCCCAGTTTGGTCATCTGTTCGTCGCTCAGCTTGATCGTGTAGCTGGCCAGCTTTTTCGGGGCGTCATCGGCGGCGGCGGGTTTCTTCGGCATCGCCCGGCAAATTGAACACGTCGCCGCGCCAAATCCCGCCAAAAACGCCGCGCCGGCAAACAAAGCTTCCGACCGCCGCCTTTTCGTGTCCCTTGATACCTTCGTGGGTTCACCTCTTTCCGCTCCCGACGACTTTCGCACCGCCCTGATCACTTGGTATCGCGCCCATCGCCGCCCCCTGCCCTGGCGCCTGGAGCCCTCGCTCTACCGCACCGTAGTGAGCGAGTTTATGTGCCAGCAGACCCAGGTGAAGACCATGCTGCCCTATTTCGCCCGCTGGCTGGCGGCGCTGCCGGACTTCGCCGCCCTTGCCGCCGCCTCCGAGGCCGAGGTGGTAAAACTCTGGGAGGGCCTGGGCTACTACACCCGCGCCCGTAACCTCCACAAACTAGCCCGCGCCTTGGTCGCCCTGCCCACCCCGCCCCGCGACCCCGCCGCGTGGCGCGAACTACCCGGCATCGGCCCCTACACCGCCGCCGCCATCACGAGTATCAGCTTCGCCGCCCCCGCCGCCGTGGTGGATGGCAACGTCGTGCGCATCCTGACCCGTCTCACCGCCGATGCCTCCGCCTACCGCGATACCACCGCCGCCGGCAAAGCCCTCACCCCTCTCGCCGACGCCCTGCTAAACCACGCCGAACCCGGCGACCATAATCAGGCCATGATGGAGCTCGGGGCCACCGTGTGCCACCGCCACCAACCCCTCTGCACCGTCTGCCCCGTCCGCCCCTTTTGCGCCGCCGCCCGCGCGGGCGATCCCGAGGCCTACCCCCGCCTCGCCGCCAAAAAAATCGAGGCCCTCACCGTGCTCCGGGCCTGGTGCCGCCGCTCAGTTGACGGCGCCCTGCTGCTCCACCGCACCGATCCCACCGCACGCCGCCTCGCCGGGCAACATGAGCTGCCCTCCGCGCCCCAACTCGGCCTCACTCCCGCCACCCTCGCTGCTCACCCGCTGCTCGCGGTGAAAAAACGCGGCATCACCCGCTTCGCGTTCACCGAGCCCATCCACGCCCTGCCCGCAGAGGCGTTGCCCGCCACGCCCGCCGTCGGCCTGGTATGGATCGCGCCCGCCGAACTCGAAACGATCCTACTCTCCGGCCCCCACCGGCGCTGGGTGAGAGAATTACTCGCCACCACCCCGCTATGAATCCGCACCTATTATCGCCTCAAAGACGGTCGAGATAGGGGCGGGATAGCTCGGAAAGGTTGCTGCCCAAAGCCGGCGTCTAAGTGCAAGAGAAACATTAAGAAAACGACCGAACACAGGCCCAAACCTCGCGTCCGCGCGAAACAAGCTTCGCCGGCGCGACAAAGCGTCCATGCTGGCGACATGAAATTACCCCTCGCGGCGGCAGCCTTGTTTAGCGCGGTGCAACTCTGGGCCGGAGTCGCACCAGCCCCAGCAGAGGCCACGCCCACCACCACGCCCATCACCACGGCCAACGCACGGTTGGGCCGAGGCATCAATCTGGGCAACGCCCTCGAGGCGCCAGCCGAAGGCGCTTGGGGCGTCGTGCTGAAGGCGGAGTATTTCCAGACCATCCGGCAGGCAGGCTTCGCTAGCGTGCGCCTGCCCGTGCGCTGGTCAGCTCACGCCGGCAAGGAGCCTCCCTACACCCTCGAACCCGGCTTCGCCGCGCGCGTGGATTGGGCGATCGACCAGGCCCTGGCGAACAAGCTGAACATCATAGTGAACGTGCATCACTTCGAGGAGATGGATGCGGAACCCGCCGCCCATCTGGAACGCCTCACCGCCATCTGGTCGCAAATCGCCGAGCGCTACCGGAATCGTCCCGCCTCGGTTTATTTCGAACTCTACAACGAACCGCACAACCAGCTCACGGCCGAACACTGGAACGCGGCGCTCACGAAGCTCCTGCACGCGGTGCGCGCCACCAATCCGACGCGCCCCGTGATCGTGGGGCCGGTCTCCTGGAATGCGATCCGCGCTCTGGATGCTCTACATCTGCCGGCTTCGGACCGCAATCTGATCGTGACGGTGCATTACTACGACCCCTTCCGTTTTACCCACCAAGGCGCCAGCTGGGTAAAAGACGCCGACACGTGGCCCTCGCTGGCCTGGACGGGTAGCGAAGCGGAAAAAGCGGCCGTGCGCACCGATCTGGAAAAAGCCGCACGCTGGGGACGCGACCATGACCGCCCCCTTTTCTTGGGAGAATTCGGGGCGTTCTCCAGAGCGGATATACAATCCCGCGCAAACTGGACCCGCCAGGTCGCGCAGGAAGCTAATCGCCTGGGGTTCAGCTGGGCCTACTGGGAGTTTTGCTCGGGCTTCGGCGCCTATGATCCGGCGGCAGAACGCTGGCGCGAACCCCTCAAGGGCGCACTGCTCGGGAATTGATCCAATTCACCGCCCGCATTAAGCATCCAGCCCCCCAATCCCGCACGGGGCGCGACGGTATAAATCGCCAAAGATCCGGGCGCTTGCTTCGGATAATAACAAGCAGTCCAAGCTTGGGTTTAAACGCAAAAATCGCTGTGGGGCAAAAGGATTTGGAACCAAGCTATATCACTCATAATAAACTTCATCTCAATGCAGCGCGCAGCAGACAACTTTAGGATATGAAAACCGGATTCTATTCGCCCCAATAAAAAAGCCCCGCTTTCGCAGGGCTTAACTTTGCTGGAGGGTTAGAGCCAACGCGACTCAGGATTGCTTACACTTGCGGCGACGCACCGCAACGGCTGCGAGAATCAATCCGCTGAAGATGAGGCAATGGGTCGAAAGTTCAGGGACGGCGGACGCCTCCGCGATGACCCAAGCGCCACTCGGATCACTTTTCAGTGACAATGTGGCACTATCCGCACGATTATTCCAAAGGATGCGATTATTATCTGCGATGCCGTCTGGGGAAAGATATTCGGCAAAATACCGATCAGCGGGAAGCCCGGTATCAACATGAGCTTGAATTCGTTGCCACATCACGTAACCCAATGGCCCAAAAAGCAAAAGGTTAGAGCCACTGGCAGTGGCTGTTGCCGGTGACTGCATCATGGTGATCTGCGTTGCGCTAGCTATGACAAAGGTCAGCTGTGTATCACTTTCGAAAGAATTAGCATTGCTACCTGTCATGGCTACCGCCGAGGTCGCATTATTCGTAATCGTCCAGTTCCAATTCAAAATATTCTCC
>Ga0114979_10000169_pt1 | contig 42434 bp, 31 predicted proteins | sample S_140625_EF_Meta_FD_87315 | JGI IMG/M metagenome (GOLD analysis project Ga0114979, IMG submission 87315) | Freshwater microbial communities from Lake Simoncouche, Canada to study carbon cycling - S_140625_EF_MetaG | ecosystem: Environmental > Aquatic > Freshwater > Lake | place: Lake...
CACCAATGACAAATACTACAGGAAAAACACCTAAATCGATTAGTTGTGGTAGTGGTCACACAATAGTTCTCATGACCGATGGTTCAATTTATGGTTGTGGTGGTAATAACAATGGTCAATTAGGTGATGGCACTACTACTCGAAGAAATACTTTAGTACAAATGACAAATAATACAGGAAAAACACCTCTTTTGGTTAGTTGTGGTGATTATCATACAATAGTTTTAATGACCGATGGTTCTATTTATGTGTGCGGTTATAATGCTTTTGGTCAATTAGGTGATGGAACTACTGATAAAACTACTTTAACACCAATGACAAATACTACAGGAAAAACACCTGTTTTGGTTAGCTGTGGTGCTGTTCATACAATAGTTCTCATGACCGATGGTTCAGCTTATGGTTGTGGTTATAATGGCGAAGGTCAATTAGGTGATGGCACTACTACTGATAGAAGTACTTTAACACCAATGACAAATACTACAGGAAAAACACCTCTTTTGGTTAGTTGTGGTGATAATCATACAATAGTTCTCATGACCGACGGTTCAATTTATGGTTGTGGTTATAATAGCAATGGTCAATTAGGTGATGGTACTACTACTGATAAAAGTACTTTAACACCAATGACAAATAATACAGGAAAAACACCTAAATCGGTTACTTGTGGTGGTTCTCATACAATAGTTCTCATGACCGATGGTTCACTCTATGGTTGTGGTAATAATTTTTATGGTCAATTAGATGATGGCACTCTTGTTGATAAAAGTACTTTAACACCAATGACAAATACTACAGGAAAAACACCTGTTTTGGTTAGTTGTGGTGGTAATTACACAATAGTTCTCATGACCGATGGTTCAATTTATGGATGTGGTTATAATGCTTTTGGTCAATTAGGTATTTATGATAAAAGTACTTTAACACAAATGACAAATACTACAGGAAAAACACCTGTTTTGGTTAGTTGTGGTGGTAATTATACAATAGTTCTCATGACCGATGGTTCAATTTATGGATGTGGTTATAATGCTTTTGGTCAATTAGGTGATGGAACTAATGTTAATAAAAGTACTTTAACACCAATGACCATACCTACAGGAAAAACACCTGTTTTGGTGAGTTGTAGCAATTATACAATAGTTCTCATGACCGATGGTTCAATTTATGGTTGTGGTAATAATTTTTATGGTCAATTAGGTGATGGCACTACTACTAATAGAACTACTTTAACACAAATGACAAATACTACAGGAAAAACACCTAAATCGGTGAGTTGTGGCGGTTATCACACAATAGTTCTCATGACCGATGGTTCAGTTTATGGATGTGGTAATAACAATGGTCAATTAGGTGATGGAACTTTTGATAATAAAACTACTTTAACACAAATGACAAATACTACAGGAAAAACACCTAAATCGATTAGTTGTGGTGAAAGTCATACAATAGTTCTCATGACCGACGGTTCAATTTATGGTTGTGGTTATAATAGCAATGGTCAATTAGGTGTTGGCACTCTTGTTGATAAAAGTACTTTAACACCAATGACCATACCTACAGGAAAAACACCTAAATCGGTGAGTTGTGGTTATTATCATACAATAGTTCTCATGACCGACGGTTCAGCTTATGGTTGTGGTAATAATGACAATGGTCAATTAGGTGATACCACTTATAGTAATAGAACTACTTTAACAAAAATAACAAATAATACAGGAAAAACACCTAAATCGGTTAGTTGTGGTGATAGTCACACAATAGTTCTCATGACCGATGGTTCAGCTTATGGTTGTGGTTATAATGGTTCTGGTCAATTGGGTGATGGAACTTTTGTTAATAAACGTACTTTAACACCAATGACAAATATAAATAAAAATTTTATAGTACTTGAAGGTAATTTTATATTTTTTCCTTCGTATTTTTCACTTAACAGTAACATAGAAACTTTTTATCCTACAACGTACTCAACGTACTCTCTAAACACAGTACCAATGTTTTACTATATTTATAATTTTTCGATATTCCAAAATACTACTTTATATATGCATGGAACAAGAACATCTAGTAACTATCTTATTAATGGTGATGATATAGGAAGATTTTTTCAAGTTGATAATTTTACAAAAGCAATTGATTTGGGAGAATACAACATAGCCATTGCTAATTCAACATGGGGTGGACAACAATCTACAATATTTAGTTCTGCTAGATGGATATGGAATGTAGCAGGTGCAATTAGTGGTGCTCCTGCTAATGTTTATTTGTGGTTTTATTATACATTCTATTATAGCTCTGCATCAAATACTGGAAAAATAAATGTAATATGTGATAGTAATGCAAATGTATATTTTAATGGTGTTGACAAAGGAGCAGCAAATAGTGGTTGGGGTCAGAACTCTGTTGGCAATGAAAAAACTATAACTATAGTTAATGGACTAAATTATATTAGAATTGCTGCATATAATTATGGAACTGTCTCTAATTCAGCTGGATTATTAGTAACTGTGCGTGATTCAGCAGGAAATACCATTGCAAATAGTAATAGTGATTGGGCATTTTCAGTATCAACCAATAATACTTATAATAGTGGCTCATTAACATATAATGCTAGTTAACAATTGAAAATTTATAATTTATAATTCATCCTTTGGTGGCGGAATACTACTAGACAGTGTAGGATTAAATGCTACTTTTGGTTGAAACAAAACAGGTCTGCTTACATTGTTATCAATATATTTACCACTATCAACCATTTGCTGTGTATAAGTAATACCTGCCCAATTACTATCCATTGGATTATCGCTTATTTTATTCATTTCTGTTGAATCATGAATTTTATCTACTTCTGTATATAGACCCACATCTTGTCCATAAGGGTCAAAACTATTATATTGATTATTATTGTATGGCGGATTATCTCTTGATGCGTCTTTATATTCATATACTTTCATATTGTCGGTTTCAGTATTTTGAATATTTTGAATATTTTGATTATTTATAGTAGTCATAGTTGGAAGTCCACCCTGTAACTCAAATGGATTTGGTCTCATGCGATAAACATCTTCACCTTGTGTATTATTTTCTTGTTGTAAATACAAAACAGGACAATTAATACCCTTTTCGCGCTGTATTTCTAAATAATGTATATATTCATCTAAATTAAAAAATGGAATTGGATTTTTTCCATCAATAACAGGTTTGTTTGTATTATATAACATGAGAACTTTACCTTTTTGTATCAACAAATTCGGACATTCGTTACCGCTATTGTCGACATTGTTATTACCATTTTGATTTTCCATATTTTCAACTTTAGATGGATAATTATAATTCAAAATTGCGTATATTCCAGAAAAAAATACAATAATCAAAAATAATATAAATACCATTTTCATTTTTTCCATTTATAGTACGTTTGTTTTATAATATATACTTCGAATATATATTTTTGTATATCCTTTGAAATTTATTTAGTAATTGATTTTTTCATATTTTTTTATGTATATATTGTATATAATAGATTTTGGATATGCTCAGTGCTGTTAGAAAATATAAAAAATCTGTATATAATAAAATGCCAACTCAAATACAAACTAAAAAAAATCCTGTAATAGTTGGTTTAGTTCATGCGAATTGGTGTGGTCATTGTAAACAATTAATGCCAGAATGGAATAGAATGGAAGAAAACATATCAAAAAATCAAAAAATAAATAATATGTGTAAAATAGTTAAAATAGAAAGCGAACATATCAATGAAGAATTGCCAAAATATACTGAAATGACAAAACGAAAAAACATCCCAGTACAAGGATATCCTACTATTTTTATGATTAAACAAAATCGAATGGTTGATATGTATGGCGGCGAGAGAAGTGCAGAAGCTCTTGAACAATGGATTTCTGATGCTACCATTAATCAGAATGGTGGAAAAAAAACAAAAAGAAACACAAGAAAAAATAGGAAGACTTCTAAAAAGACTTCTAAAAATGGTTGCAAATCATGTAAAAAAATCAATATTTTCAAACTATGGTAAAATTTGGTAAACTATTTTTATAATAGCATTTTCAATAATATTATAAAAAATTGAATGTTCTAATCATACTATAATTCAAAATAAATTAAACACTATTTTGTTATAAAACTATGGCAACTAAAACATTGAAAAAGAAACCATCCGTCGTAAAGAAGCTATTCAGGCTTTTTGACTTTCATGTTTTGGATGAAGCATCGAAAGATGTGTTTGACAGTGATAGTGAGGGAAGTCAAGATAATCAATATTCAAATACTAAAATCGCTCCACAATTCATTATACAAATGTTTGGTATTAACGAAAAGGGCGAAACTTGTTGTCTTTTTATACAAGATTTCCAACCATTCTTTTATATCAAGGTTGGTGAAAAATGGGATAATTATACAATGAAATCTCTTATAGATGAATTCAAGACAAAAATAGATAAATCCCATCACGAATCCATCCTGGATTGCGAATTAGTAGACCATTACAAATTGTATGGTTTCAGTGGTGGTAAAAAACATAAATTTATAAAAATCACGTTTAAAAATACTATCGTTATGAATAAAATCAAAAACCTTTGGTATACTTACCCTAAGCACAATTCAGATACATCCATCCGACCAGAGAAGGTTCGAACAGGATTCAAATACAAGGGTATATCATTGGAATTATACGAAAGTAATATTCCGCCATTATTGAGATATTTTCATATTTCCAACATAAGCCCTTCGGGTTGGGTATCATTCCATACAAATCAAGTTATGCCAACAGCTATAAAAACAACGACTTGTGACTTCGAATATATTTGTCCATTAGAAAAATTATTACCAGATAACCAGAGGGAAACTAGAGTGCCTTATAAAATATGTAGTTTTGATATTGAAGCCAGTAGTAGTCATGGCGATTTTCCTGTGCCTGTAAAAACGTACAAACGACTTGCGACAAACATAGTCGATGCATTCATAAGACAATCTACTGATAAAACCAAAACGAATATAAATACCATGATAAAAAAAATTATTATGGCTGCATTTGGATATGGTAAATTCGATGATATTGATAGAGTATATCCTAAAAAAATGCCTTCCAAAGAACGTGTCGCTGCACTCATTGATATCTTATTAACAAAATCTATCGAAACTGCAAAAAAATCAAACGAAGACGAAGACAATAGTAATGTTTTGAAAATTGATGATATGTTCGATAAAATAAAAGAAAATCATTTTCAAAATGCGGAAGGCGGTGATGGTGCGGATGGCGTGGATGGTGACGATGACCCATCTGACATACCAGATGAGACTCCAAAATTCAAGCCAAAATCAAAAACGACAAATCAAAAAAATACTACTGATGCAACTACTGCTCTGGATGTTTTGACAAATGAAACTATAAATCGTGATGAGAAATTACAAATAATGAATGATGTCATGACTCTATTGTTTCCAAAATTAGAGGGTGATAAAGTTACGTTTATCGGGTCTACATTTTTGAAGTATGGCGAAAAAGAACCTTATTTGAATCATTGTCTTGTATTAGGAACATGCGATGATGTGGATGGAGCAGTCATCGAAACAGTTGATACCGAAAAAGATTTGTTGCTAAAATGGACTGAACTAATACAAAAAGAAAATCCGGATATTATTATCGGATATAATATTTTTGGCTTCGATTATGAGTTTATGTTTCGTCGTTCCCAAGAAAACGAATGTGAGCGTGAGTTTTTGATGTTATCACGTAAAATAAACGAACTTTGTGCGAAATTTCCGTACGACGACCCATCGAACCTCACGATTGAAAATACGAAATTGGTTATTGCTAGCGGTGAATACGATTTGCGATATTTCAAGATGACGGGTCGGCTACAAATCGATATGTATGCATATTTCCGTCGTGATTTTAATTTGTCGTCCTATAAATTAGATGATGTTGCAGGTGAATTCATCAGTGATAATATAAAAAAGATTGTTTGTACAAATCACGAAACATATGGTGAAATTACAGAATTGTATAGCCAAAATCTAATGGGTTTGCATAAAGGGGATTATATTCATATTGGTTTTGTAGGATTTACATCGGATTATTATAAAGATGGTAAGAAATTCCGTGTTTTGGATATCGTTACGGATTATGAAGACCCCGAAACCAAAACCAAATTCAATGTCATTATGATTGATGGTCATGAACATATTGATAGTGCAAAACAAATAAAATGGACCATGGCAAAGGATGATGTATCACCGCAGGATATTTTTAGATTATCGAATGGTTCGGCGAGTGACCGTGCCCGTGTAGCGAAATATTGTATTCAGGATTGTAACCTAGTTCATCATTTGATGAACAAAATCGATGTGATTACTGGTTATGTTGAAATGTCCAGTATTTGTAGTGTTCCGATTAGTTTCTTGGTTTTCCGTGGTCAGGGTATCAAACTAACTAGTTATGTAGCGAAAAAATGTCGAGAAAAGGATACACTTATGCCGGATGTCGAAAAATCGGGTGATGCGGATGGTTATGAAGGTGCAATTGTTTTACCACCCAAATGTGCTATGTATATGGATAATCCGGTTGCTTGTGTTGATTATGCATCTTTGTATCCATCTTCTATGATTAGTCAAAACTATTCACATGATAGTAAGGTATGGTCGAAAGAGTATAATTTGAAGGGCGATTTGATAAAAGTAACTGGTGAAACGGATAGATCGGGTAATTTTGTTTATGATAATATGCCTGGTTATTATTATATTGACATGGAATTCGATACATTCAAATATATTCGTAAAACACCGACATCTCGTGCAGAAAAAACAAAAGCTGGCAAAATAGTTTGTAGATGGGCTCAGTTCCCAGATAACAAGAAGGGTATCATGCCATCTATTTTGGAAGAACTATTGAAAGCTCGTGCGGATACACGTAAAATGATAAAAACAATCAAGGACCCTTTCATGCAAAATATATTAGACAAGCGTCAGCTCGGTTATAAGGTAACAGCGAATTCGCTATATGGGCAGTGTGGTTCAAGGACATCGACGTTTTATGAGAAGGATGTTGCAGCGGCTACTACTGCGACGGGTCGTATGATGATTACATATGCGAAACGTATGATTGAGGAAGTTTACGGAAATTTGATTTATGAGACCGCACTACATGGTCCTGTGAAATGTTTGGCTGAATACGTATATGGTGACAGCGTTGCTAATTATACTCCTGTATACATAAAACATAATGGAATTATTGATATTGTTACGATTGAAGATTTAGGAGAAAAATATGGAAAGGGTCTATGGGTTACATGTAGAGAAGAAGGAAAGCAAGAAAAAGAATATTGTGAATTAGAAGGAATCGAAACATGGAGTGATAAGGGTTGGACAAAATTACATAGAATTATAAGACACGTTTTAGCACCACATAAAAAAATGATTAGAATTTCAACTGATCAAGGGTTAGTCGATGTTACAGACGACCATTCACTTTTAGATGTATCTGCTAACCCTGTTACTCCCAATGATGTTTCTATCGGAACTCCTCTTCTACATAATTCTTTAAACGATATTTGTATTGATAATCCATATATACGAAATAACTCTATTTATATTTATCATTGTCAAGATATTATTACTGCCGCAAGATATATCAATTATCTGAATAGTAAAAATCATTTTGAATATCATATTACAGAAGGAGAAGACAATTCTGTTATTATAACACTTGATTTATTGAAAAAAAGTAGCAAAAATATCAAAAAAATGCATGAAATACAATACAGTGGCTATGTTTACGACCTAACTACCGAAAATCATCATTTTGCAGCTGGTGTTGGTAACTTGATTGTTCATAATACGGACAGTGTATTCTTCACATTCAATTTAGAAGACCCCAAAACAGGAGAAAAAATCCGTGGTAAGCCAGCCTTGGAAGCAACCATCGAAATAGCACAGGATGTTGCAGCACTTTGTACACGATATTTGAAACCACCTATGGAACTCACCTATGAAAAAACATTGATGCCATTTATTTTGCTGTCTAAAAAGCGGTATGTTGGAATGTTATACGAGACCGACGCAAACAAAGGGAAATTGAAATTCATGGGTCTCTCATTGAAACGACGTGATTCGTGTGACTATTTGAAGGACGTGTATGGAGCTATTTTGAAAATATTGATGGATACAAAACGTACAAACTCGATACAGGCGTCGATAGAATTTCTGAATCAGTCTTTAAATGAACTCGTCGAAGGTAAAGTGCCGATGGATAAACTCATGATTACTAAGGCACTTCGTAGTGATTATAAGAATCCAGGTGCGATTGCACACAAAGTATTAGCTGACCGCATTGCAAAACGTGACCCCGGTAACAAACCCAAACCAGGTGACCGTATGAAATTCGTGCATTTTGTTCATACAGATACAAAAAGTGGAAAAAAACCATTACAGGGTGAGAAAATAGAAACGCCCGAATTCATATTACAAAACAATCTACAAATAGATTATAATCATTATATTACAAATCAACTGATGAAACCATTACAACAGCTATTTGGTTTGGCTTTGGTAAATATATGGGAATTACAAAATAACAATCGGGAACTCAGAAATTATAAAAAAGAAATAGACCAACTCGTTAGTGAGTTCCCAGACATTGAAATCTTTATGAAAAGGAAGGAAAAATATTGCTCCGCAAAAATAAAAGAAATACTGTTTGATGATATACTCAACAAAATATATAATCAAAAAAATGGTATACGAACAATCACTCAGTTTTTCCGCTAATAGATATAAAAAATATATATACAAATATTCTCATCAATAATCAACGATACATATTAAAGAAATATTGATTTTGTTGAAATTGCATTTTGTTTGGTTGGATTATTTTGTTTTCAATAATTTTGTTTTCAATAATTTTGTTTTCAATAATTTTACATTTCGAATCATAATACACGTTTTTAACGCTTTTATCATAAATATAATATATATCATCTATCGATATATTAATATCATCTATAAAAGATACTACTTTACCATCCCAATTGACCCCGGTTTCACCTAAATGAAAATACATTGTAGTTTCAAGATTACAAAACATAACAAAATTATCATATCCGAAACAATAATCTCCCCAAGCTGCATTAGGTAAATTATCACGATGATATACTTTTTTTTTATACAATTGAAAACAACCCAATATAGATGGTGGAGTATTTTTCATATGTAAAATATTATTACAGACAAATTTTTTATGTTCATCCTTGTTTATGATTTGATTTTTGTTCAATAATTCTGATGTTTTCAATATATTATTTCTAATCGCGCCATATAAACATTTTGAATTCAAGTTTTCTTCGATTAAAACATCAATAAAATTATTGGGTAAAATAATATCAGAATCAAAAATCAAATACCAACTATCTGGGTAGGTGTGATATACTATTCTTTGTGCATAATTCAATGCTCCAAATTTGTCAAATTTTTTATTATTATTTTTGAAATTGAAAAATAATATTTCGACGTTTTCAAATTGTTTAGCTAGTTCAATTGTATTTATGTCGTCTGATTGAGTTATCAAATAAATTTTATCAAAGTGTAAATAATTTACTGGCAACACAAATTGGAGTGTATCATAATAATTATATGACACACACATACCAATTAAAGGCAAAACTTTATTTTTTTCAGGTTGTTTCATAATAATATAATATATTCATATATTTTGCAATATTAAACACGATTATTAGAAATATCCCTAAAAATGATAGGCATTTCAAATGTATATGTCAAATTATTAGATATATCACTTTCATTATCTAAATAATTATTCAATATATTTGCGAGACTAGCTGTTAATCCATCAAACATATTATTTGTAATATTTTGCATATTTTGCATATTCTCATTCACCGACCGCCTCGATTGTTCTCGATGTTGTGGTTCAATATCTGTTTCAGTTTCTTGATTTGAAGATTCACGAATATCATATCTACAAATAGGACATCGTACGTTTGTACGGAACCATCCTTGTATAGTTTCTTGACAAAAGCAGTGTCCACAGTGAATAATTTGTATTATTTCATCACCTTCTTCAAAATCAGCCAAGCTAATAGGACATCTATGATTCAACAATTCAATGTTTTCACTATAAGTTATGGTTCTTGTTGCTGAATCAATTTGTTGTCGTGTTGGAGCCACTATAACATCTTGAAATCCGGTTTGATTGCTTATATTACCTGATAAATCTCTATCATAGTAAAAATAATAAGACATGAACGGTGTATTTGGTTGATAAGCGGTTCTTGCTGTTCTTGCGGTTCTTGATGCTTGTCTAGTAGTTCTTCGTGGATTTGGTTCACTTGTTGATGTATTATTTCTTATGTTATTAGAATTAGGAATCACATATTCATATGATGGTTCCGCACGAGACCTTGAATGCTGTTGACGTTGTATCACTGCACTAATAATTTGTAAAATATACCTCATATTACTTGAATATTCTCTCATATTTTCATCATAAGAATGGACTATTTCCCTCAGTAACTGTATAATTGCCGAGTTCTCATTTTCATAAAAATTACGTCTATTGTTATTATTATAATTAGTATTTGTTCTCGAACCAGTAAATAAATTTTCATTCATTATTTCATCAATCATATTTTGTAAAGTATTTGAAACCGCATTACGATTATCCATATAGATAATATATATAAAGATAGCTCTATATATTATATTAATTCAAATATAAATAAATTATAATGGACTTATCTAAATATCATGAAAAAGGTCTAACTGGATTAGAAAATTTGGGAAATACATGTTTCTTGAATTCATGTATGCAAGTATTAAATCATACATATGAATTAAATCATTTTTTGGATATGAAAAACCATAACATAAAAAAAAACATTCCTGATTCAAATATATTAATAGAATGGGATGATTTACGTAAAGTCATGTGGAGTGGTAATGGTATTGTTTCACCTAACAGGTTTGTTCTGAATGTACAACAAATCGCAATGATGAAAAACAAGGAATTATTTACTGGTTGGGCACAAAATGACATGCCAGAGTTTTTGTTGTTTTTTATTGATTGTGTTCATACTAGCATTTCTCGAGGCGTTACTATGAAAATTAATGGAAACAAACAGAACAAAACAGATGAAATGGCGATTGCATGTTATCAGATGTTAAAAACAACATACGAAAAGGAATATTCCGAAATTATGAATATTTTTTATGGTATTTATGTTTCCGAAATTATTTCAAAAGATACCGGAAAATGCCATGTTATGAAACCAGAATCATATTTCATTTTGGATTTACCTGTAATGGATGAAAACGCAATGGCGAAAAATATTTACGAATGTTTTGATTTGTACACGAAACCCGAGATTTTAGAAGGTGATAATGCATGGTTTAATGAAAAAACTCGTCAAAAAGAAGATATAAAAAAACAGATTACTTTTTGGAATTTTCCAAATGTCTTGGTTATTGTATTGAAACGTTTTACGCCAGATGGTATGCATCGTATAAATACTACCATTGATTTCCCACTTGAAAATCTCGATTTATCAAAATATGTTCGAGGTTATTCAGCAAAGACATATGTATACGATTTATATGGAGTATGTAATCATATGGGTGGTGTCATGGGTGGACATTATACAGCATTTGTAAGAAATGCTGAGAACAAATGGTTACATTTCAATGATAGTAATGTAGAAACAATTGATAATATTAATATTAATAATATAATTTCTCCTATGGCTTACTGTTTATTTTATCGTAAAAAAAATAACTTATTATAATATAAAAGTATTTATAAAATATGTTTGAATCATATACAAATAAAGCAACAACATATGCTGATGCAATGAAAGCCCAAGAAGATATTTCATTTAATATAGTTAAGTCCAAGATAGATATTTCATCGAATATAGTTGACCCAACTAATAATAAAACAAGCAAAACTGACACAGATTTGAATAAAAACACGTCATCAAATCAGGGAGATACTTGGAATGATATATTTACTAAAATTTTCAATAAAACAACTATGTTCTACTTATTAATATTTTTAGGCATATATATTTCAATGTATTTTGCATTAGGAGGAATTTTAAATAAAGGGGGTGATAATTCAAGTTTCCAATTAAAAATAAGTCGCATTATTGATATTATTTTTTTAACATTTTTATTATTATTTATTGTATCTTATTTATATTCTTCAAGCAATTCAACCGAAAATATTAATAATTCATTGAAAAAATATATTGATTTTTTGATAACACCAACATCTATTGTTTCTAGTTTTTTATTTTTAGTAGTTTTTTATTTAATTATATATTTATTTAGAATACCAACAGAACGCGATTCAAAACCAATTTTTATCTCTATAATTGAAACAATTACTTGGTTGACATTTATTGTAATATGCATTATCGATTTTTTTCAATATATATTAGGAATACCAATAGTTTCAATGATATATAATTTTTGGAATTCACTGCCAGATAATCAACCACCAACGCTTAATATTTCTAAAAATATCTTCGATAATTCAAATAATAATATTAATAATGATAATGAGGTATTCAATGTTTCTAATAATATTTATACGTATGATGATGCACAAGCAGTTTGTAAAGTATATGGTGCAAAACTAGCGACATATGACCAAATTGAAGATGCATATAATGATGGCGCGGACTGGTGCAATTATGGTTGGTCCGAAGGTCAGATGGCATTCTTTCCTACACAAAAATCAACATGGAAAGCACTACAATCTGACCCTGAAAAAAAAAATAATTGTGGTCGTCCAGGAGTAAATGGTGGATATATTGCAAACCCTCATTTTAAATTTGGGGTTAATTGTTTTGGAAAAAAACCACAACCTTCACAAGATGACTTAAATCGAATGAATACGCAATCAATTACACCAAAAACACCTGAAAACATCGCATTAGATGCAAAAATTCAATTTTGGAAAGACAATGCTGCAAAATTATTACAAATAAATTCTTACAATAAATCAAAATGGTCTGAATATTAGATATTTTTACATATTTTTAGAGAAGTTTCATAAAAATGAGTGGTTTTTATGAAATAGGCATGTTTCTTCAACGAAAAAATCTTTTTTTTGTTTGTTTTTTTGAGGGATTTTCTGTATTTTTTCTGGTTCTCGATTTACCAGGACATTTTGTTATCAAATCAAAAACTTTATTAAATAATTCGTTATCTATCGGTCCATATATATTTTCTTTTATAATAGGTTGTTTTTTTTGTTCTCCACCTTTCATATAATATTCGTCTGAAAATGATAATAATCCAACTGGTATAACCAAGTTTTCGAATTTTTTTGTTCCTATTTCAGATTGTTTTGTTATACCCAACGTATTTTGTTTATTTGTTTCTTTTTGTAATATTTCTAACATTGGATATCCGCCTATATTATTAGTATTATTAAAGATATATTTCATGATAGGTGAATTTTCTATTTCCATTATATATAATTATATACATATTATCAATAAATACAACTAATTTTTATAGGTTCTCTTTATATCTAGACTAGTTGTTATTTCTCTTTTATTTTTCAAATGCATTATTAAATAATTCAATTGGTTTTTATCAGGTATTATTTCACCTAAACACCTTTCTATATATCCATAACTAAGTGGTGGATATTCTTTTTTTTCATAGATACGAAGTTCTCCGTCACTTATGCCGATTTTATTTTCTAACAAGTTGTAGTCTTTCATATATTGACAAATTGTTTCACCGAGTTGATTTTTATTTTCACGAATTTTTTTTGTTTTTTCGTTTATTATTTTCATTTGAGAATCCAAAATAACCCAATTCTTTATATTTTCTACAAATTGTTCTCGTGATTCTTTTGTAATTATTGTATCTGTGTGTCTAATTGATACAGTATTGGTATTTTTATCATTCATTGTATTATTTATTCTATAATAATATAATAATTTTATGTTGGTTTATTGATTTACATATTTTTACGAGTTCCGCGTTTTGATTTTCTTGATTTACGCATGTTCTTTGTGGCAGTCTTTCTTTTGTTTATTATTGTTTTTTTCATAGGTTGGGATGTTGGTTGTGATTTATAAACTTTCTTAGCATCTTTCATTGCATTTTTTAATTTGTAATCTGGATTTTTTGCCTTGTTTTCTTTGAAAACACGATTAACAACTTCTATCCAAGATTCAGCCATATAAATTATACGAAGATTATTATAATTTATAATTTTATTACATTTTTATAATTATATAATTGTAAAAAGATTAGTGTTTTCTACGAGAACGCTTGTTACGCATTGATTTACGACCATTTTTTTTACCACCTTTCTTTTTGTTAGTTTTTCTTAAATATCTTTGACTTGCGTATAAAAATCCGGCTGGCACTAATAAATCACCAACAATAGTTTTTCCACCATCTTGTCCATCTTGTCCATCTGGAACTTCTGATGATTCTGATGATTCTGATGATTCTGATGAAACTACTGGTGATTCTGTTGAGACTTTTTCTGGGTCACCTCCTTGTTGCTGTTGTTGCTCTTGTTGTTGTTTCTTTCCACCTGATTGTGTTATTGGCGCTGCGTTAGCAGCAACTGAACTGCCGCCAAGTGTGTTTGATATCTCGCTATTGCTACCGTTACCAAGAGAATTCATAGAAATTGTATTATCTGTACTAGAAACCGGATGTTGTTGTCCAATTCCACCATAAACACCTTGTGCAAATTCAGTAGCACCATTACCTCCCATCATACAACCTATCATTTTTTTTGTTTTCATAGACTTTTTCGAGTGTTTTTTGCTATGTCTTGGCATTCTTTTAATGAATATATATTATTGACAGATTTTTTATTTATAAATATCTCTAAATATCAAACGAAGTTGTTTGAATCATTTTTGAAGTTCTAAGTAATTTCAACAACAAAAATAAATTTACTAAAACTATAAAAATGAAAAATACATTATAAAAACAAATGAACCAAATATACAAATACAACTCATTATAAATGATTTGAACAAATGGCTTCAACATTTCTTTAACATCCTTACGTATATCTTCATTTTGAAAAAATTCTATACATGTATCTCGAATATTTTTCATTTTGTTTGTATTTTTATATAAGTTAATAAAGTAAACTAATAAAAATAAAAAATGTTACAAACGAACATTCGTACAAATACGAGAACATTTTTATGATAATATGATAAAATGAGTGAAATTTATGATACAAATGAACAATTCGATTTTAATAAATTAGTATTAACTAAACCTATTCCTATAACTAGTGGAAATTATTTTATCAAGTGTTTAGTCAATAATGGACCTTTGTATATTCAACCTCCTAAATGTAAAACTAGGCAGGGTATTTTAAAAGCTGGAAAACGATTCTACACTGATTTATTATTTACAAATGAAGATGAAAATTTTATTCAATGGATGGAAAATTTAGAGAGTAATTGCCAACAATTTATTTATAATAATCGTGAAAAATGGTTTGATGGTGATATGGAGTTACATGACATTGAGAACTATTTTACTTCGCCTTTAAAAATATTTAAATCTGGTAAATTTTATGTTGCTCGTGTTAATATATCCACTGTTTTAGGCAAAATCGGTTTGAAAATTTACGACGAAAATGAGATGGAGGTTTCGATGGAAAGCATCAATGATAAAACAAATATTATGACCATTTTAGAAATTCAGGGAATCAAATGCTCAACCCGAAGTTTTCAAATTGAAATGGAAATGAAACAATTGATGGTTTTAAAACCAGCAGACTTATTTGAAAAATGTATCATCAAGACAAAATCTTCTTCTGGAATTTTAAATAATTTGGTTGAAAATAATATAATTCATGAAACACCTATTGAAGAATGTTTAGAAAACATCGAATCTATTGAATCTACAGAAATTACGGAGCCAACTGTTTCCTTGGATATGTTTGTTAATACATCAGAATCAGAGCAACTACCAGAAAACGAAAGAGAAATTAATATCGAAATGCAGGATGTTGGCATTATCGAGAACAATTTAGAAAAACCAGAAAAAATAGAACCAATTGAAATTGATGGTATCCAAGAAATAGAATTTAATTTAGATGATTTGGAAAGGGCAGATGAAATACAAATAAAAAAAAGAAATGATATTTATTATGAAATGTATAGAGAAGCACGACGAAAAGCAAAGATTGCCAGAGATTTAGCACTTTCATCTTATTTAGAAGTAAAACGAATTAAAAATACTTATATGCTAGATGATATAATTGATAGTGATGATAGTGATTTAGAATTAGATGATGAAGCTGATATTGAAAACGATAATGACAATCATGATAATGACGATGAAAATTAAAAAGTATTAAAAAGTATTAAAAGTCGATTCAAACTATTTTAGCAAAATTCAAAAAGCATATTTTAAACAAATACAATAAATAATTTTATCAACCGTTTATATAAGAAGAATGTTTGAAAGCATCGCTAGTTCAATTAAGAAAATTTTACCAAAAGGCCAAACCTCCCTTTATTTGATACTTTTCCTGCTTCTTGTTTTTGCTATCTATTTTTATTCTACTTCTAAAACTAGTATGATGGATTCTATGGATACTGGTGCTTATCCACCTAATTCAATGGGACCAATGACTAATCAACCAACTGCTCCTGCTGCTGGAACTCAAACAGGTAGTATGTCTACTACATCACCAATGACCAGTGGTAATGGATATTCCACACAAGCAGTTGCCAATCCATCTGACTTACTACCAAAGGACCAAAATAGTCAATGGGCTGCTTTGAATCCTAGTACTATGAATCAAGGTGACATTCTAATGCCTGATTTATTACAAGCCGGCTATCATATTGGATTAGATACTATTGGTCAAACTTTACGTAATCCTAATCTACAATTACGTTCAGACCCTGTCATATCAAAGATGGATATTGGACCATGGAATCAAAGTACCATTGAGCCAGATTTAGGACGTGTTCCTCTTGAATTAGGTGCTGGTTCTCGTTAGATTTTTTTGGAGCGTTTTTTGATAAATTTAGGAATTATTATTAAAATATCCTTTAATATTTTTTGATTATAAACTTATATATTTTATATTTGTATAATATATAACAATATGAATTGGACTGTTACTTTCTATTCCGCTATCTTATTTTTTGTTTTAACTCCTGCAGTTTTAATAAGATTGCCTCCAAAAGGTAATAAATTTACAGTTGCTGCAGTGCACGCAGTCGTTTTTGCTTTAATATTCCATTTCACTCATAAGATTGTTTGGCAACTTTCCATGGGAATGGGAATGCCAATGCATAAGGAAGGCATGGTCTCATGTGACGTTGGACAAATGGTAGTTGATGGAAAATGTGTTGTTGACCCTAGTTATATGTCTGGTAATAATATGCCATCTGGTAATTATATGCCATCTGGTAATTAAATGGTAACTATAATCAATATATTTATAAATTATATACTGATTTATTATATGAAGATGCCTTGTATATTTACATTATATGTCGCATTTTTGTTTTTTATACTAAGTCCAAATATTTTATTAAAATTACCACCAAAAGCTGGAAAATATACTACAGCTGCGGTTCATTCTTTAGTTTTTGCATTAATTCTACATTTTACTGGAAAAATGATGATATTGAATTTTAGTAGAAAATTGGAAGGACTTTCTTCTAATACTACATATTGTTCTCCTATAAAAGGAGAGAAATTAGTGCCATTATCAGAAACAACTATTTTTTCTCAACCGCATATAGATTATGCAAACTCATATTGCATTTCTAAAAGAACTGGATTAGGTGGTTATTGGGATAATGAAAGTCAAGAATGTTTAGTTGATGGTAATAAATATTCAAAAATATGGACATACAATACAGCAAAACAAAATAATTATAGCAGTAATAATATGCCAAAGGCAAATTTTCCATGTTGTCAAACCCAAAGATGTGGATATATTCAATATAAAAGTACCGACCAATTTGTATTCAATCCATAAAATAATATCATAATTATATAAATGGATAAATATGATAATTTAGGATATTTCATGTTTGGCTTCGTATTAATAGTTTGTATGTATATTTATTTTCAAAATTCCGATGAATTTCAATTAAAATGTATAGTATCTCATATCGATGGTAATAAATATTGCGTAAGAGAACGCTCGAAACTTAATAAAGCAGCTGATTTATTGGCAAGTGTAACAAATAAATGTAAAAAACTCGTTGAATATGTTCATAAAAAACATCCCAATCAAGAAAATGTAAAACGCCTCGTTGCAGGTTTCAATCCTAAAAAAGTAAGCGAAACATTACCTACTAGTAGCTATACAGCATACAGTGAAAATAAGGGTGAAAAAATCGCATTTTGTCTCAATACGGCAAAACAAAACAACGAAAACCTAATTGATGAAAATACACTCACGTTTGTAGCTATTCATGAATTATCCCATGTCGCCACTAAATCCATCGGACATAAAACCGAATTCTGGGATAATTTCAAGTTCTTGTTGATAGAAGCCAAAGAAGCTGGTATTCATAATCCAATTGATTACAAAAAAGAACCACGTGAATATTGTGGTATGAAAATTCATGATAATCCTTATTATGACGCATAATAATTCAAATGTCTTAGCGTCTAGGTATTATTTTAGTGGAACGTTTTTCGATATCATACTGCTTATTGTCAATTTCGTTTGTTAATTCCTCGAATCGATTATCTAAATATTGTATCAATGCTTTCTCATTTACGTTATTGGGAATTCTTGTATTTTTATCATCAACTGGAGTTGTTTTTTTCAATTTGTTTCTTGAAATACGATTTCCCATTTATAAAATATATATGCATTTTTTTATATATTTTATGTTTTTGTCTCTTTATTTGCTAATCATTTTTGAACCATAACCATACCATAACATAATGGATAACACACTACCAATAGCGAATCCATTACCAGCACTTAATAATGATTTTTCAATAAAATAATAAAAGAACATTGGACCAATTACATACGATAATAATATGTAAAACATCATTATCATAATGAACATTTGAAAATCAGCGGACATTTGTATTTTATATATTACCTAAATATTTTTTAAAATCGAGTTCATTGTATTTCGTATTATGTTTTTATTATTTGGAATTGTATAGTTTTCTATTTTTGGATACTGCATAATTACGAGACTATTCAAAATTGTAAACAGTTCTCCATTATCTCTCAGTTTTTTAAGTTCCAAATTCGGTTTTTTTATTACAAAAACATTAGAATGATGCGCAATACGTTCACAATGTGAAATATGATGACAATCTAACACATCCTTCACGCTCAAATCTCCATAAAGATAATATTTTGTATTATTGTTTATATATTGACTTATATCTCTGTATTTTTCATCTATATTTTTATCACGTCGCAATGTTGGAGGTATAAAAGCAAGAACACTATTAATATTCAATAGTGAACCAAACAATATTGCTGCATAACCTCCTGCCGATACACCTATAAAAATAACATTTTTGTATTTTTCAACATCACCCTTTAAATATTCAAGTGTTTCATCGATTGTTTTACTAATTCCGTCAATACCTTCATGGTAGGTATTTGCAAATTTATCTACATAAAAATGTTTATCGACATTTTCGAAATGTTTACTTAAAAAATTAATAAATTCGAATCTTTGAATGCCGCCAAATATTCTATCATTTCCTGCAAATGATACTATCAATGTATCCGAATCTGTTTTATTGATTTTATAACAGTAATTACTCATATATATATACTAACTACTTTTGTAGGTTCCAAACACCTTATCCCATATCGAAAACCTTTTTGAATAATTACAATTATTATTAGAATGATGTAACGTATGGTCTTCAGAATACAACGAAATATTGAGAGCTCTTGGTAACCAAATAAATTGTGAAAAAGAACCATTTGGATATAATTTTTTACTAGAATGTCCGCTTATTTCAATAAAAGATTTGTATGTTAAAATAATATTGAATTGAAAGAGTGACAAACGGGGAAAAATAATCAATGTTATAAACTGCGGCACTGAATTTGTAATAATCAAATCCAGAGGGCATTGATAAAATGTTATAATTGGCAAAGGATAGCTAAATTTATGATGTTTTTTATGAATATTAACATACAAAAACTTGTTTGAATGTAAAAGATAATGTGTAGAATAATGGAAGAAATCGAAAATCAATTCAAAAATGAAAGATTTTGGTATAAAATAAATAATATCATTCATAGAAATTATTGAAACGCCATCAAAAAGTACATTTTTTATGAATATATATGTAACAGTTTCAACCGTAGTCGATGATACTAAATTCAATAAAAATTCATTCTTGTAGTCCTGTTGTAAATGTTCTATTTTCGTATAATTTTTATTGATGTTCTCTTTAGTTTTCAAATTATAACTGATAAATTCCAATAGTAAATAATTTCTGGATAAAAATATGATCATTATAGTTAAAAAATTCAAGTAATTGTTTTTGTACTGTTCGACATTTGAAATGGTTGAATGTTCAAACATTCCAATCAAAAGAATCAAAGAATTTATATAAACGAAATTTTTCAAAGATTTCTTTGAAATCATCATAGAGTATCAGTATATATTCTATCATCTAAGGTTAGGCACAACTAAATATTTTTATTATAGAATTCATACTGTTTTTAGTAATCGGAATTGTAAAAGAATTGCTAAATATAGTAGATGGACAACAAAAAAACTAGTTGACATCGAAAAAACATATTTTGGTATATCCATTTTCCGATAAATTTGCACATATATTTTTATATGATTATATCAATTTTTATATAATCATATAAAATGCTTACAAAAATTATACCTTATTGTATATATGGAACAAAATTTAGAAACTATAATAGAAACTAATATAGAAACTAATATAATTGTCAATATTCCAATGGATGATATATATAAAATTTGTTTTCTAGATTCCAATGGAAAACCTATAAAAAAAATTGTTTTTAATGGTCAAACTGACGAAATTAGTAAAGATGATGATATATTTAGCGAAGAAGAAAAACTAGAAATGGCAATTGACCAACCGGAAATAACTACCTCCAAACAACAAATTCATAAAGATGACTCTATCAGAATTATTAAAAAGAAAATAATAAAAGAACTAGGTTTAAATAACATTTCTTATGATGAATTGTATTTGTTTTCAAAAAAGAAAGACAGACTTCATCTATTAAACGCTTTTCTAGAAATGACAAACCAAGGAGAAATTGAATTCAATAAACAAATGGCCGGACAATTCTTGATGAATATTTTAAATGATACACAGGTAGATAAAGCGGAGACACTTGGTAAAATGAATCAAAACGCATATTCTTATGATACAATTATGAGATTATTAAATGTCGATAACGAAAACAATATCGAATCTGATACACAAGAATACGATATATTATTTCCAATTGGTCGAAAGTTCTCGGCTAGTCGGGATTATTTGTTCTCTGTAAACCCTTTTTTCATTCTACCTGGTCCGGATGTTACATATGAACCATCATCCAAAAACAAACTAATTACATTTGATAATCATTTGCTTTTGAACTATGGCGATATCGTAAACAATACTATTTATGTTTGTTTTGCAAATGATGTTCTCAATTTCGGCATTAATAACAATATTTCGGAAGAATATCTAATTGAACTATATTTTCCACTATTGAAAGAAAAAGATATTTTATCAAAAGAAGCATTGTTGGATTCAAAGGAAGCATTGATACAACAAACACAGCTAATAATGAAAGATAAGACAATGAAAATCTATGATATTATTGATATGTATTATAACGTTTATTATTCTCGTAAAAATGATATTCCGTATATCAAAAAAGGGATAAAATCTTTTCATTTGATTTTACATCCAGAATTTCAAACTATTCTCCCATTGGATATCATTTTCAAACAATTTCATGTAAATAGTGAAATACCATATATAAAATACAATCCTGGTTCTAGACGTGAGTCAATTTATCGACTTTATTCAAAACAACGAACTCAAAATGGTAAAAAAATCCCATTCTTAACGAAAAATAAAATTACATCTTTATCAAAGGAACCAAGCAAGGGACATCGCCTTCATTTTTTCGTACAACAAACCCTCGATAATATTCCTATTATGATTTATTTTGATATTGATTACAATGGTAATATTATTGTTAGGTCTGAACTAAACGATACAGTATCCGTCGAATTTATTGAGAACATTTTGAAAATCATTGTGAATCCTGTGATAGAAAAAATAAATAGGTTATTAGAATTAAATGGGTACAATTTATCAATTTTTGACAAAATTCACGATGATTTCATTGAAATAATAGATATTCAATATACTTATTTGATTGATTATGAAAAAGATATTAGATTGACTGAATATGCGAATTTTCTATCCACCGCTTTTGAAATTATTGATAAAAACATAGAAAAAGGGGCGATTTTGAAATACAAACGTGTTGAAAATTATAGGAAAATGGATGCGATGGATGCAATGATTACTAATATTTTCAAAAAAAATGATAGCGAAAAGGATGTTATTGAAGCATTAAAAATAAATTTTATTTTGTCAGAAGATGAAGCTTTGATGAAATTACAAGATTATTTAAATAAACATATTCGAATTGGTGGGCAATTTGTGAATAAGTCTATCGATATTGCTGAGAACCCAGGTTTCCCTGTAATAATAAAACCTATTCCTTTTGAGAACAAATTGATGATAGATATAACAGATATCAATAATACTCGTTTTTTACCAATTTTAGATATTTATATTGATAGTTTCTTAAGAATTACGCAATATCCAGATTCTAGCACAATCAAAAAAAAAGATATTTTAGAACTGTCGACGAATATACAAAAAATAACAGACGAATCGCATATTGATAATGTTATTGTTTCTGATATAAACCCATTGGATATACAACCATTCCGGATAAATGATAATGATATTGAAGAAGGTGGCATATTGTTTGAAGAAGATGATGAATCTGAAGATGAAGAGGAAGAGGATGAGGAAGAGGAAGAAGACGAATTAGAAGGTGGTATATTATTTGAAGAAGATGACGAAGAGGATGATGACGAGCTCGAAGACGTCATTGAAGGTGATGAAAATGAACAAGTCACACAAGTTATAAGACAATTACCAAAACAAATAGGTGGTGCAAATTTATTTTTCAAAAAATTAAGAGAAAAGGAACCTACGCTATTTCTTTCAAAAAAAGATGGAAATTTCAATGCATATAGCCGAGCATGTCCTGCAAATCTAAGTAGACAACCTGTTATTTTATCAGATAAAGAAAAACAAGATATTGATGATAATTATCCAGGTTCGTATGAAGTAGCGTTACCGTATAGTACACAGAGTGATAAAAAATATTGGTATATTTGTCCAAGATACTGGTGTGTCAAAAAAAATCGCCCTATGACTGAAGAACAATTCAAAAATGGTGAATGTGATGGTATTACTGTCGTCGATAAGAAAAATGTATTTGAATTCACAGATGAAAAAGAGCATAAAGATAAACAGGGCAATTATCGTCAACATCGTCCTGGATTTTTAGATAATGATGCACATCCTGACCCAAATTCTTGTGTACCTTGTTGTTTCAAAAGCATGAATAGTGATTATCAAATACGTAGACGTAAGGAGTGTAGTATACAAGATTTTGACCTAAGTACCGGAAAACAATATAATAATAAAACTATCAAAAAACTAGTTATTCCAATTACTGAAATGGTTAAAAATATCAGAAAATATTTGAAAGATTATGAAAACTTATCAAAAGAAGAAATTGATAAAAAAATAAAAGAATCAGAAGGTAATGAATTCGAATTATTTGAAGAATTAGAGGAAAAATACAAAAACAAAGAAGTTGGTATTGATAATGATGATATCGAATACGATGATTTGGAAGACGATTCATTATCTGATAATGAAGAAACACAACAACAAAAACAACAACAACAACAAAAAAAACAACAAAAAGTAAAAAATATTGTCCATGTCCTAGGTTTTGATAAAATTCCAATAAGTCAATATAGATGGGGTTTTTTACCCATCTCAGTAGAACTATTTTTAAATACAAGCACTGCTGGAGATATTACTAAAAAAAATGCTGCGAACTTAAAACCGAACGCAACACCCCTATTGAGATATGGTGTGGAGCAATCCAGGCATCAATCTTTTTTAGGTTGTATATCAGACGTTTATAGTTATTATCATAAAGAATTCGAACCAACTATTGAGAACATTCGTAAAGTATTATTAAATAATATGACAATCGATATTTTTTTAAAATCCAATAATGGTTCTCTAGTTTCTATATTTGATAAATACAACATAAAAACACAAGTTATTAGTGACATTTATGTTGAAAATTATAAAAACTCAGTTTTTTATAAAAGTTTCAATGACCTTTCGATACCCGCACAAAATCGATTTTTAAAAGATACCATCCGAGCTTATGAGAATTTCTTGGATTATATCAAAGACCCTGATTCTTTTATTGACCATAGTTATTTATGGGATATTATTAGTATGAATGAATCCATTTTGTTTGATGGTGGATTGAATTTAATTATTATGGAAATCATAGATAACGATGTTACAGATAATATCGAATTAATATGTCCGACAAATTCTTATTCTGGGGAATTTTATAATCCTAAAAAAGGTACTATTTTATTATTAAAACAAGGTGAGTTTTATGAACCAATTTATAGATATGGAAAAACATTAGGTGATAGTTCTCGTATTGATAAAAATGCGGTCAAAATTTTCAAAAATAATAATACTCCAAAATTCTTAATAGAATCATTTGATTTAATTCGCCGTAGTATGAAAAATTATTGTAAACCAAACAAAAGTATTTCGAGATATCAAACCAAAATCAATAACAAAAATGAAATAAAAGTATATGAATTTGTACAAAATATGCCTGCCAATAAAATGGTTACTATATTGAAACAAAATGGACTTTTTATATTGCAACAAATATTGAATTATCGTGGTAAAGTGATTGGCCTTATGGTGAAAACCAAAATGGAAGATGCTGAACCTATCTTTCTTCCTTCGTATCCATCCACCATAATAAATGGATTAGAAATAAAATACATTGATGACGTTATATGGCTACCATATGAAGTTACATTGAAAAAATTATCAACTATCGCAAATACAACAAGTAGTGAAATAAAATGCAAACCTAAAATGAGAATAGTAGAAGATGGTTTAATTGTTGGCATTTTGACTGAAACAAATCAATTTGTACAGTTGGCTGAACCATTTATTGAAAATGATATGAAATACGGTGATGATTTTATAGAAGTTGTTAGTTATAAAGGAACCGAAAATGGTTATTATCAAATTGATAAAAAACTGGCAACGACAGATGCAAAAGATGGAACCCGAGTAAAAACAATACGTAATATTTCACTTGAAACACAATTTTATTTAGCTTTTCGAGTGAAAATTCGGTCTATATTAAATGATTTTGTAAATAGAGATGTTCGTAGAAAAATATTAGAACTAATTGATAACATTGAATATTCTTATAGTTATAAATTGAAAAATATTATCAAAATTTTGGTTGATTTAACCCAAGACCATTTATCATTCGTAGAAATAAGTGAAAATGCATTGACTAATTTGATGGATTTGAATTCATTTAATAATTATAATGATATTAAGTCAATATGTTTTACAAAAGGGGACTCTTTATGTTTACCTAGTAAAAATTTGATTGATAACGAAAATAACAAATTATTGTACTTCAGTAAAATCGCTGATGAATTATTGAGATATAATCGTATCCGTATGTTTATATTTGAACCAAAACATTATCTCAATATTTCAAACATCGATTATTCTATTCATAAAGACGAGGTTTTGTTATTACATAGTGTATTATTTGGTAACTATTTTGATAATTTAATACCATATAACATGAATCAATATATACAAAATATAAATTATGATATTGCGAATCCGATAACAAATAACAAAACTTTTCAAAAAATATCTCTTGATAAACAAATGTTTATGAATAAAAACACAACTAATTTGGATGATTTCAAAGAATGTGTTAGTGCACCTATATTAATTCTCGAAAATGTTTATGAAAATCAACGAAATTGGCGCACTATATTTCCAGAAAATACAAAAGAAATCATTGTCCAAGATTCTATTTTATGTAGTTATTATCCGATTTTGTATGTTATTAAAAATCATCTTGATATAAGTGAATCAGTCGAATCTATTAAAATGAAATTATCAAAAGAATATGAAAAATATTATAATTTACATAATCAACATATTTATAGTATTTTTGTATTAGAAGGAAAGAAAGACATTGTATCGATTTTGAAAAAAGGTAGTTTTTTAGATTTACAAACAATTATAATGAGCGACTCTTATTTTTTGACGAATTTGGATTTATGGTTATTAGCATCATCCATGAAATTACCTATTGTTTTGTTTAGTTCCAATAAAATCACAAATCTGACATATCAATATGATTGGTTTGTTTTGGGTGGTGATGTTGAAACTGATAGTTTTTATTTTGTACGTTGTGGTGGTGAAAGCCATCCTAATAATATGGAGACATATCATATAGTTGATGGTAAATTTAAAATGAATGAGTTAACTGGTATTGAAGAAGTATCTAATGATTATGAAAATCATATCATGACAATCGATAATTATTTGAAAACATATCCTATTAAAATGAAAATAAATATAAGTAAAAAAATGTAAATGGTCTTTTTTTGATATATGATAACAATGATAATATTGTTATAATATTATGTTGGATTTTGGTTTGCGTTAGGAGGGAATCGAACCCCCAGTTCAACCTTGGAAGGGTTGTGTGTTACCACTACACCACTAACGCATTTTCCGAGTTACCTGAATCGAACAGGTGACAATTTGATATCAACAAACAACTACAGTCAAATGCTCTACCAACTGAGCTAAACCCGGGTGTGGATACTCCCACAAGTATTGATATAAGTTAGTTTTTATATGGTTTTATTGTATAAATGTTATTTTTTTGTTAGAATATAATTGTAAATTAGTGTTGTGGTTTTGTAATTTAGTTTTATATTTTTGCGCTGCATAATAGATGTCGAATTATTTAGGATATTTTTATATAACAAAATATTATAATGTCTATTGCACAACCTGTATTGACTCCTGAACAAGAAAATGAAATAGCAGCATATGTAAATAATTATCGTTCGATGAATCGGGCTCCACCAATGGTTTGGGATAATACTATTTATAGTTTTTCACAAAGTTGGTCTCTTGTTTTATCTAGTAATAATTTATTTCAACATAGTGGAAATCCATTATATGGTGAAAATTTGGCATATTTTCAAGGGTATGGAACAGATATAATGACGTTATTGAAAAAAGCAGTGGATTCTTGGTATGCTGAAATATCTAAATATGATTTCAATAACCCTAGATTCAGTACAGAAACCGGACATTTCACTTGCATTGTATGGAAATCCAGTACTAATTTTGCAATGGGCATCTCAATCAATCCTAATAGTCAAACAGCGGTCATAACTATGAACACATCACCTCCTGGAAATGTTCAAGGGCAATTTGAAAGTAATGTATTACCTACTATCCCTATAGTGAACCCTCCTCCTGCTCCAGTTCCTGTTCCTGCTCCAGTTCCTGTTCCTGCTCCAGTTCCTGCTCCAGTTCCTGCTCCAGTTCCAGTTCCTGCTCCAGTTCCTGCTCCAGTTCCTGCTCCAGTTCCTGCTCCTGTTCCTGCTCCAGTTCCTGCTCCAGTTCCTGCTCCAGTTCCTGTTCCTATCGATACAAATGCAAATGTTAAAAGTGCTATTTACACTATTGTTACAATGTTTCAACGTAATCAAAACCGATTTGCTATTATGCACGTTATTAATAATATATTAATTCAATATTCACAATACATGAATGAAAATACTATTGTAAGTTTACGACATTTGGGCTATTTATTCAACGTTAGAGCTTCTAAAATAGCAATTATAAATGCAATTAATAAAACATTGATGACTTTACAATAAAAAAATCATAAAAATACAACTATATATTTTGTATTTTTATTTTTAGGATATATCTATCTAAAAGCCCAAATCATAATCATCATCTTTTTGTTCTGTTTCTGTATGTCTCAGGGTTGACAAATTATTCTGTATTTCAATATTTGGTTTGGAGCATACATCTGTTTTATCATCTATCAAACCAAACTCTTTTTCTATTTCATTGTCTATATTTCGCATATCTACATCTACATCATCCATTTTCTTCATTTTTTCCATATCCAAAATCAATTTGAAACAACCTGTACCAAATACACCCATTTGTCCCATCATTACGTTTGCTGACACACCACGCATATGGTCAAATTCAGCATGTCTTGATGCATTCAATAATACTTCTGTATGGACTTCAAATGTCGATTTGGAGATAGGTCCAATATCATCATTCAAAATACCTGACCTGAAAATAGAGACCAAGTTTTTGGTGGATGACATTCTATCTACTAATAAACTGAGATGGTGATAATTTATATATACACCTGCAAATTCCATGACTTCATACAATTCATTATAAATTGTCTGTCTGGTTGCTTCTATTCCTAATACATCGAATATTTCTTTGATATCATTACTATATGTTCTTGTTGCATCTATGAAATCAAATGCCAACACATCCAATAAATTAGTTCCTGTTGTATCCATAATCCAGATGTCTTTCTGTGAATACTTACCTTCGTCTTTTACTACATAATTTTGTAATTTTCTTGGTTGTACGTTTTTGATACCTTGGATACCACGTAAAACTATATTGTTCAAAAGGGTTTCTTGGAAATTTCTCAACATATAAATTTCGTCGGATTGGTCCAATGTATCTGGTATGCCTTTCTGTTTCTTACTTTTGTTGAATATACTACTATTCAATCTTATTCTGAAAATCAAATTAGTAGAATTATAATCTGAATATACACAAGACATGTCATTACCATGAGTATTTGTAATTGCAAAATGTATATCATCCATTGTTATGTTCTTTTCTAATAATGTCTCCGCATCGAATTCCAATCTTATTATCCATTTTGATTTTTGTCCAGTTGAATCGAGCGGTTGGTCTAAACAGTCATTTACAATATCTTCGAATTCATAATATTGCTCCAGTAATAATCTGTCTTCTAGTATGGTTGTTGATTTATCATTTGGGTCGAAACATATTTGTACGGATTTTGTTACATCAATGAGCTTTGTATGCTCTAACATATTGGCGTATTGTGTTGCTCTTTCACGATGTGCTTCATCGATTGGTTTCAAAAACACAGTGAGCGAAGGGTTTTTAGGATTTTTTGTAAGTCTCAAAATTTCTTCAATTCTTGGTACACCACGAGTGACGTTAGATTTTGATGCTACGCCGGCCAAGTGAAATGTATCATAAAAATTTACACCATTTATGCAGTCAAAAGTTCGTGTATCTTCGACCGTCAAATCATAAGCATAATCTGTTGTATTAGATACTTCCTCTATAGATATAATTTTATCAAATTCGGTATCGACAAAGCGATTATCACGCAGTTCCATTACAACTTCGCCATTTACAATATTTGGAACAGTCAAATATTTTTCATTATATTCATATTTAAAATCTCTATTCAATAACTGCTTGGCTTTGTCATTTTTAGCACACGGTTTCATATTTAATAGTTCGGCTAATTTTTGTGATTGTTTGTTTCGAACAGTTAATAAATATGGTTGTTTAAAGTTTTCTGGTTTTGTGCCACGGTTATTTTTTTCTGGTTTTTTTGTTTTATTTATTGATGATACTATTTCTAGATTTTTCAACATAATTTGTACATTTAATAATAGTTTATAAGAAACAGATGAAACTGATATACTCTCAGTTCGAAGTGAATTATCTTTACGTTTGCATTGATGAACACACCCATCTCCGCCAATATATGCATCTAAAAATCCAAGAATACAATCACGATTTGAAAATATGATTTTATCAGATACGAATTTATTATGACTTAAGTTACCACAAAGTTTCGATAATATACGACATAATACTGTATTATAAATACGAATATCTTGACTTGTCCACCCTTCTTGTATTTTGTTTTTGTTACAATAAATTTTGGTAGTAATATTATGTTTTTCACACCAACGTTGAACTGGAATCAAATATTCATCATCATTATTTGCAATCGATATTTGGTGCTTTGTCATACATCCTTCAGCACAATATGCGCCTACCAAGTATCCAAAATCATAATCCAACTGAATATTTTCTGGAATATCGTATTCACAATTATTAATAAGTTTCATATATACATTGTTTGGTTTGATATATTGTGATTTATTCGATTTTCTACCAACTCTAACATTTTCTTTAAATAATTCTACTACAGAATCACTGCGAGCATGTGGCAAAATAAACGTTTTATTAGCATGCTTGTTCCACCAATGATGTTCATGCATTACTTCTTTCGCTTTTTGTAATTCAGAGCCATATAAATATTCACTTGGTGGTAATATTTCACGTAAATTCATTTCAAATTGTTCTTTGTATTCGAGCGCTTTCTTTGATACTGGTAGATAACCACCTACTTTTAATTCTGCACCATTTACACCTTGAATTTTTCCGTCTATTAATTGTAAAAACGATTTGGCCTTGGTTGCTATAACTTCACGACATCCTTCTGTTGTGATTTTCAACATAGTATTTGTGCCATCGGCATTGATAACTGGATGTTTTGTTACTGCTTCAATACGACGCCATACTGTTTCGCCTTTTTCTGTGGCACTTGGAACTTCGTAATATTCTGATAATTCAGCATAAGTTGTATCTTTGTCCTTCATATAGTCGATTTTTTTCGATGTTTCTATTCCCCATTTTGTGAAATCGCCGATTTGTACTGCCTTGATTTCATTCTTTGAATTTCTTACTAAAATTTCTGTTTCATATGTTACTGAATTCAGAGTTAGCTGCGTAGTAGGCTCACCAGTACTTTGACCGGCGATGACACCTACCATCTCTCCTGGATGAACTATTGCCTGTTTGTATTTTAAAATAATTGTTTCTAATAACATGATTAATGCTTTGCGATGGAATCGTTTATTTACTAATAAATCTTTTGGAGTCAAATAGAAGTAATAAACTATTTCAAAGAGTTCGGTTGGTTGACAATATTGGAGTTCTTTTAGTTTGTTGAAATATTCTTCGAATAATTCAAATGCCTCCATTGGTGTTATGTCAACTACGGAATTTGAATTCAAATTGAGTTGCCCTTGAATATTTGCTATGATATTTTGAAATGCAACTGGCATTTTTACCGAATTTTCACTTTTGTTTTTGAAAACGGCTTCTACTATGTTTTTTCTTGCATTTATCATTTTTTCTATGTATTTTTTACATAGTTTTTGTGTATCTGGTCGCTGTCTTTTGATTCTTGTTATTGTTCCCTTGCTATAAATATCTAATAAGTCATTGTGTTGGTCGTTTGTTCCCACTATATCATAATATAAATATATATCTTCGGTGGTCATTCCTGTTAATGGTATAGATTGATTCTCTACTTTGGTAGAATCGAAATGGTCATCACCATATGAAAATTGCACTATACGACCTTTGTTGTTACGGACAGTCATATCATACTCTACTTTGAGGTCTTCTAACCCTTTAATAAGTCTACGCTGAATATACCCTGTTTGGGAAGTATCACGAACTTGGAGTCCATTTGCTAAACCGAAATTGAGTGTTGATGGTATTGTCAAATCGTATACTTTTGGATATTTTTCAACGCCCAAAATATTGATTTCTGTGATTTTATCTAGAACTATGTTGTTATATGTATCAAAATTCATATGTTTTTTATTATTCCATTTTTTCATTTTTAGTTTGTTGTTTTTTACATCTTCAATAAATGATATTTGGTTGGCAAATTTGTATGCCCAATGAGCTGATATTGAAAGACGGTAGGTTGGTTTGATATTTTTGGTTTGTAAATTATTATGTTTCATTTGAACCTTGGATACTCTACCAAATATACCTAACCTAGAACATAACATGGAAATTCCTTCGATTAATCGCTGAGATGCACTTCCTACTTCAATCGAATTTTTACTGATTGAACCATCACCAGAATAATATCCATTTAATAAACCGATTATGAAACTATCTGATGCTACGAATGCCTCTGATGGTACGAATTTATTTTCTGCTTTATGTCCTACGAGTTTTAACAAAAACTTTGATAATACTGATGAGTTACCAGTGATGGTTGTTGATAAACCACCTATTTTATTTATTTTTGATTTTTCAACAAAACTAATATTATGTTTATCGAACCATGATTTAACAAATGAACGAATTTTATCGTTGTTGTTTGTAATTGTAACGTGACAATTATGACTATGTCCTTCTGCCAAATACAGTCCTAAGAATATACCGTTTTCTTCGTTCAATTCGAATTTTTCTGGCATAAATGCATCCTTACGAATTGCATGATATGGATAAACATAACCGTCTTTTATGTTTTCGGTATTGGACCTTACTGATGCCCTTTGTAATGATGATTTTTTACTATATGGTAATGTGAAATTGGTATTGTTATTTTGATTCCACCAGTCAGCTGGTATTTTGTTTCTATTTTCCATTGCAGTTTTCATCATTTTGGTAGCAATATTGAAATCAGTTCCATATACAAACTCTGATTTTGGTAAATAATCTGATATATTGATATGGTTCAAAACGGTTGGTGGTTTACATAATTCACCAGTTACTGGAACGCTATCGCCGATTTTTATATCTGGTGTTGATGTCTCGTCTAGTGTTTTTGTTTTAGGATTCCAAATCAATAATGATTTACTTTCTGTTACAATAACACTTCTACCACCATGAGTTTTGATTTCGTATAATGCATCACCTGGGTCATGTCTTGTAACAGCAGTTATTTCACCCCAAGTTACTACACCATTTTCGTCAGTTGTAGGAATATAGACGTTGTTTGATTCGATATCTAATAATTCCATCTGTCTTTCAGTATAATGTTTCACTTTTTCAGGTGCGGACTCCAAGATATTATCAATCCAACGTCCGATTTCGATGTATTTTGGTATATCATTTTCCAAAATAATAACTGGTGTTTCCCACGTTACTGATTTGCATGCGGTATCAATCAAACCAATACGGCCACCCATAGCATGGAAGAAGAGCTCTGGGGCAGTTAATCCTGAAATATAGGAATTTTCAATAAATCCACGTGCTTGAGGTGAATCATCGAATTTACTGAAATGTGGAAGAGTACGACTATCAAACCCGTAAGGAATACGTTTTCCATCTACGTTTTGTTGACCTAAACATGAAATCATTTGTGATATATTGATTGGTGTACCTTTCGAACCCGAGTTTACAATCATAACAAAACGATTTGTTTTTGCTAATGATTTACGACCCTTACTACCAGCTTGATTCGTTGCTTCGTTTAGTATATTATTTACATTTTGTTCAAATTGTGCCATATTTGTTAATGCTGTATTATTTTCAAATGTCCCTAGATGGACCTTTTCGATTAATGACTGGACTTCTTGTTTCTGTTTTACTATGATTTTTATGATTTCATCCTGGGTTTTTCTATCTGCAATCAAATCACTAATACCTACACTGAATGAACTTGTTTTCATGTATTCTGTTACGACGTTTTGTAAATCATCTATAAATGATGCTGCTTGCATATTTCCGAAATCATTACAAATACGATGAATAATACCTTTTGTAGTAGATGCCAGTGTGGATTTTTCCATTTGACCACGAATATATTTTCCATTGCGAATTTCGAGGACGTTGTTGGAGTCCTTCATTTGGTCTTTGTCTTCGTCGAACAGACTTGTTTTGTATTTTAATGTTATTGGTGATAATATTTGTGATAAAACATCGAAATTTGTTATTTTGTTACCTGCTTCGCGTAATGCTGCTACGTCTACTTTTGGATACATCATTAGTAGATTCATTGCTTCTCTTGGGGTGAAGCTGATATTGGGTCTCGTGAATCGGTAAGAACCCAATAATGAATCTTGATAAATACCAATAATAGGAGCATTACCGGATGGACTGATTATTTGGTATGGTATTGCTGCCAAATGTCTTAATTCTGTTTCCGCTAGTGTGTTCTGCGGTGCATGTAAATTCATCTCCATGAAATATTTTACTGACATTATTTGTCACCTGACCTTTCGTATCAGGATTGGAATACACCTTGAGCATTATCGGGTTGATTAGACCGTCATTTAACACCTGTAACCGTCTACTCTCTGGACCTTCTCCATACTCTAATCATAACGAGGTTAGGAGCTTGGCTGCGGATTGTCTAATTCTTCACATTTTTACCTTTGGATTCAGCTATTAACTGAGTTCCTCACAGACGTTTCCTGTAGTGAGTGGTAGTGAAGACTCTGGAAGAGTTTCCCGCAATTTGATTACATTGCCATTATATAATTCTTTTAAAAAGTTCTTTGCACGTTCTTTTATTTGTTCTATTGTTTCAAATTTTCCCACAAAGTTTATTCGATTTTTTTCTAAAGTAACTCTTACATATTGCGATTGTAATCTAAAGTTATTGATTACACTAATGTAATTATCTATGTTATCAATATCAATAGAGACATTTCTATATTTTTCAAACTTTTTACTCAAATGTTGTTTCTGAGAATTAATCATCAATTTAGTGCGTTCTTCATCAGAAGCTTTTGCTTGTATTAATCTTTCAGAAATCAACTTTTTGGTATCATCACTTCTTTTTAAATTCACGTTTTCTTTGACAGTTGGTCTAGGAGTAAGTTTAGTTTTATCTAAAACTATTTTTTCTCCTTTTAAATAACCTTTTTTTTGACCGCCATTGGTTAAATTATATCCATATGGAAATTTGGTATTTAATTCTGTAATGTAATAACTTTCGTACATATCTAACTCTTCTAGAGTACATGTCACTAGTTTTTCACATACAAATTTGTCGCTACCATATTTTAATATCGAAGAATTCAAATATCTAGATTGATTTTTTTTATTTGAATTTGCTTCACTAATATGGTCTCTTAATCTACCCAAATAACCAAATGGTCTATATTTTCCGTGATTTAATCTGTGACTTCTTGTTTGTCCAATATAACATTTATTCGTTACTGTATTTGTTATTTTATAAACTTCTCCTTCAACTTTGTGGAATTCATCTGAATTTAAAATCATTCTATATTATATCTAAAGATATTATTGTTAAATACTTTTACGAGAACTTGTTAAACTAATTATAATAATGACTAGATGGTTATATTAGCCAATAAGTCCATGCCAAACTTATTGACCAGTAGATATTACAATGTTTTTCTTATAAAGTATTATCTACAACTTTATAAGCATCCACCTGTTGACGACAAAATCTATCGCCATCGAAATCAGCATTGTACGGTTTTGTCGTGATGTTTTACAGAGCATTTATGCAGCGAAAATACTCACCTGACCTTTCGAATCAGGAGCAGACTGTATCTCAAGCCAACTCTGAGTGACTAGCTCTTCATTGTTGACCAACACCCGTTCAGTCGTTGAATGCCTACCATATCCTGTCATTTATTTTTCAATAAAACGGACTTAGATAGTAACACTGCGGATTGCCTATTTCATATTTCTATAATTGAAATAATCATTTATCACATTCTTACCTTTGGATTCGGATATTAACCGAGTTCCTCACGAATGTTTCCATATGTGAGTGGTAGTGATAACTTTAAGATTTTCCCGCATCAAGGTGTTTTGCTTTTAAGAAACACCAAGTTTCCTAAAAACTAGGGAGTAGCACGCTTTTCACGCTCCCTGTTGCTAACGCAAGTTCATCAGCCACGTTCATTCTAAAAGTGTCACCTTTTTTCATAATCTTCACGATATGACACATCATAGACATTCTATGGAGAGACGGTTGTCTATTGAACAAAACCGCATCTCCATCCATCATATGACGATGCACAATGTCACCGTTTTCCAACTTAATAGAACCACGGTCAACATATCGCAAAGATATATTTTCTCCATTTCGTCTTTCCAAAATCTTAGCACCAGGATAAACCTCAGGTCCATTCTGGACTAATTTCATCAGAAAGTCACGATTACGGTCATTCACCTTCATAGGCTTCGTCAAATTCATTGCTATTTTCGTCGGAACACCCAACTGACGACACGATAGATTCGGGTCACCAGTAATAACCGAACGAGCACTAAAATCAACACGTTTACCCATCAAGTTTCCACGAATACGACCATTTTTACTATTCAAACGACCCATGATACATTGTAGAGGACGTCCAGAACGCTGTGCCATAGGAACAGCACCCTTCACTTTGTTATTCACAATCATAGCAACAAAATACTGTAAAACCGTACTCAACCCTTCAATTACATTTTGTGATGCATTGGCGGCTAATTTGTCTGCTAAGTCGCGGTTCGTTTTTATAATATTACTATAAATATGTGTCAGGTCATCTTCACTTCTTTGCTGCGCATCATGTTTTACTGATGGACGCATGGCTGGAGGTGGCACAGGAAGGACTTGACAAACCATCCATTCAGGACGAGACCAAATTGGACTGAAACCCATAAAACTGACATCTTCATCTGAAATACGCTTAAAAATTTTCAAAATGATTTCAGGTGTAAGACGAATGTTTACTTTTTTAGTTTCACTTTCACCTTCGGTTTCGATGTTTTCCCAAATAGCATAAATAGTCGAAAACCCTTCGAGTTTGATTTTGTCAGGCTGTTTACAACCACAACCATCTTCGATAGATTCGCCACAACGTTTTACCTTCGAACATGCAGCAGATACATAATCCCAGCGGTCTTCTGAATTTTTGGTTAATATATGTTTATGTTGATTTTTGTTGATTAACAATTTACTACATTTGAAACACACACATTTACTGATTTTCATTATTTCTTTGATATGTTGAATAAAGAATACGGGACGTGCCATTTCAATATGACCAAAATATCCAGGTGTATCAATATAGGTCAATCCATCCGTAGGACAAATCAACCCAGGTTCTAATACACCCATCCTCGGATCAAATAACCCACCGATTACAGGTTTGTTATTGATGTATGTATCACGAGAAGTGACTTCTACCACCGAATTCTTTCGAATTTCTTCGGGTGATAACATACTAAATTGAACACCAATAATCCTAGATGGACTTTTGAATTCATTCAGTTTGGTTTTGTATGCCGCCATTCTAATTGTATCTATATTATACTGTTTATATATTTTTATTCAAATTCAATTTTTTGAAAATTATCAAAATTTATTTGTTTATCAATAACATTATCAAAAATACTATATGTTTTTGTAATTATCAATAAAAATATCATTATAATCAATATTCCTAACAATAAAAACCACAACAAAATCAAGTCACCAAATGTATATTCGTTGTTAAAAATACGTATCGCCTTGAAATTCCAGCATTCGTAACCAAGAATATTATAAAACGATTTTATACGATTATTCGAATTGTTTTCTTCATTCCATATCTGTTCAAAAACGATTTCTGGATTATTATAAATATTCAATCCCATAAAAATGAATTGAACATCTATATGATAAATGATTTTTTGTTTTAAAATATATTCGGCACTTTTTTTATTTACTATGTAAGCCGTCAATATCAAAGACGGAAATTTTGTATATCTTGATTCATCAAACCAATTATATTTTGGTAAATAATCCAATTTAATTATGTCCCAACCTTCTGGTGCATTTTGTATACTTTCATTAATTTTTTCCATATAGTTATCAAAACAAGGTTCGGCATCATCCTCCAATATCACGGCATAATCTTTATTTGAAGTTTCTAAAAATGTTTTTATAGCTAGTCGGTGACTCATAAAACAACCCAATACGGACCTTGGACATAAATATCTACTAAGATAAAAAATATCGTCATTTTTTGTAAAGTCTTCGTGTTCTCCATATATTCCAGGAATTCGTATGTACTTATCGTCTAAATATTTATCTATTTTTGTTAGTCTTTCTGTATCTTTGTCTAGGTTTATTACATAAATATCGAAATTTTCTTCGTTCTCCATTATAACAAATAAAATATATTTTTTTTGTGATTTGTAAACACAGTGTTGATTTTGTATGAAATTCTAGTAATTCGTAAAAAATTGAATTGATATTTTGTCAGTATTTTACATGTTATTGTTACTAACTTTGTATTATTGAAAATGCCATCCAAACAACAAATCCTCGCTGACAAAAAGAAACAAAACAAGAATTCATCAAAAAATTCAAAACTCAAAAGAAACAAACCTGATTCTGATGACGACGATGATATTTTAGATATTCTTGATAATCTTTCAGATGATGATGAGACAAGTGACTCATCATATAAACCTCGTACTAAAAAAGGAAAATCTAAAAATACCAAACGTCAACAAGAAGAAGACGATGAGGATGATGACGAGGATGACGAAGATGTATGGGAAGATGCTGATGATGAAGAAGATGAGGACGACGATGAGGACGATGATGAGGACGAAGACGAAGATGATGAAGAAGCCGAAGAAACTGTTAGTTATGATAAATTTCAAAAGCTATTATCAAAAATGTTCCCATCCAAGTACATGGACGAAAAAGTAAAAGAAACAAAATCGAGTAAAAAATCGAATAAAAAAACTGATAAAAAGTCAAAAAAAACTGATAAGAAAAAACGCACTAAAAAACACAAAAACGACGAAACCGAAGACGATGAGAATGACGACGAAGAAGAAGAATACGACGAAGAGGAGGAGGAAGGTGTTTATAATATTGTCTTCGCACTTGATGGTAACGAAGAAGATGAATTCGTAGAAGACGACGATGACGTAGAATGTAATAGTGATGACGAACAAGCTTTTATGAAAGAAACTTATCAAAAAGTAGAACAAATAAAAGATATTGAAACCGTCGAAACTGATAAAAAAGACAAATCTCAGAAAAAGAAAAAACAATCTAAAAAAGATTCTAAAGATTCTAAGAAATCATCGAAAAAACATTCTAGTAAAGAGGTCGAAACCGAAAAAGAGTCAGATAAAAATCCAGATGTCGAAATCACAGACGTAGAACAAGAATATTTGGAATTAGCAGAAACTAAAAAAGCACTTACTGCTCAACTAATGAAAAAACCAAATAGTAAAATTCTGAAAAACGCTGTCAAAGAATGTGACGAGTCTATAAAAGAATTAGTCAAAACAGCCCGTAGTAAAAATGTAAAAACATATCATTCACTTATTCATAATGCTGACAAAAAGACTAACGAATACGATTATTTCAAAAAGAAGCTCTCGAACAAGGAACAACTCCGTATTATGAAAGATTTGAAAGATATCAATAGTCATATCAATATCGAAAAACCATATCGTCTTATGTTATTAGATTCAAATATGCCATCCAAATTCAAAGCTATTGCCATGCAAAAACTCAATATTTTGAAATCGATGGACCCTAGTGACAACGAATATTATAAAATCAAAAATTGGGTCGATACTTTTATGAAAATTCCTTTCGGTGTTTACAAATCTCTCACTGTTCATATTGACGATGGTATGGAACGTTGCCAAGAATTCATGGAAAATGCTAAAAATCATCTTGATAATTGTGTGCATGGTCTTGAAGACGCTAAAATGCAAATTATGCAAATGATTGGTCAATGGATAGCAAATCCAGGCGCAATGGGTTCTGCGATTGCTATTACTGGACCACCTGGCACAGGTAAAACATCTCTAGTAAAAGAAGGTATCAGTAAAATCCTAGGAAGAGAATTCACCTTCATTGCGCTTGGTGGTACTGGTGATGCAAGTTTCTTAGAAGGTCATTCATATACATATGAAGGTAGTACTTGGGGTAAAATCGTACAAATCCTGATTGATAGTAAATGCATGAACCCTGTTATTTATTTCGATGAGTTGGATAAAATTAGTGAGACGCCTCGTGGCGAAGAAATCGTTGGTATTTTGACACATTTGACAGATACATCTCAAAATTCACAATTCCACGACAAGTACTTTTCTGAAGTCGATTTCGATTTGAGTAAATGTTTGTTCATATTCAGTTATAATGATGAAAACAAGGTCAATCCTATTTTGAAAGATAGAATGTATAGAATTCAAACCAAGGGTTATGAATCCAAAGAGAAAACCATCATTGCTCGTGATTATTTACTTCCTAAGATTATAGAACAAGTCAATTTTAAATGCGATGATATCATTATTCCTGATGAAACTATACAATATATTATTTCAAACAAGGCATTTACTAGTGAAGAATCCGGTGTACGTAATTTGAAACGATGTTTGGAGATTATTTATACAAAGCTCAATTTATTCAGATTAATGAAACCTGACTCAAAAATATTAGGTAAAGACTTGGACATGAAAGTGTCTTTCCCGTTTACAGTTACTACAAAAGAAGTCGATATGTTGATAAAAAACAACGATAAAGTTAGTCAGAGTATGTTAGCTATGTATGTTTAAGAAATTTTATAGATATGTAAATATATAAAAAAATACAATAATATAAAAATAATATACCAATAAGTGTATATTATTTTTTTATGAAAAAATCAGACCTGTATCATATTGACCTTATGATGAGAGCTAAATCCAATTTAGAAGGGATACCACCAGATTGTTTGAAATGTGAAGAATATGATACAATTTTGGCAATGATTACAGATTATATCGATAAAAACTGTAATCATCATATTGTGCGTGATTCGATTGATATTAATTGTGATGAAAGTCGCACTATTTATTATTGTGAACATTGTTCAAAAACATTTGATAAAATGTAAATTTTTATAGTTAATTACCAATTTGTGCTTGTTGTCCTGTTTGGTTACCACCACGTGTAATTAAAAGGTTCAGTTGATTTTGGTCTAAACATAAACTTCCCTTTGAATTTGATAATCCTGAACTTTTACCATAACAGGATAGGTCACCCTTGGCTTCACTAAATATATCAACTTTTTGGTCTTTGGTAGAATTTGGACTACAAAATAAACCATCTAAACCATATACTTTTTTACAGTTGTTGGTATCATTGGAATTATTGGCATCGTTTATTAAATACGATTTCATACTATCATCTTTCTGTGTTGAATTCAAAGTATATGGAGTAGCATGATGTATTTGTTCGAAACCTTCATATGGATAATTTTTTGAAAAAATAGTATACTCATCATATGGAGTGAATGGTTTTACTGAGACAAATGTTATAAAAAAAATAAAAATCAATATAACAGCTGCTATAATTTTATATTGTGGGTTCATTCTTTATTATATACATATTTAGAAGATAAAAATATTATTGTTGGTTTTGCTAAACATTTTATAAAGTATATAAGTTCAAAAATACATAAAAACTATTATTATATTATATATTATTGAAATGGCCAATCTAAATAACAACGAACGATTGAATTTGGATAAGCTTATTAAGGAAAGTGATTGTGAAAATAATACCGAACATATACGTAAAGTAAAACATAGTGTTCTTATACGCGATGATGTTCGTAAAATGGACCGCTTGAAAACCACACATAAAGACCTTAGATTGGTAGATGTTGAAAAATTCAAAGAAATTTGTCAGCAAGAATGCTCTTTTTTATTTACAAACTATAGTGATATTTTTAATCGTCTTATCAAGGATGAATTAGATTTGACTATCATGACGAAACTTTTGGTGGTTCTCAAATTAATTGAGGATGGAAAAGTAGACCAACATGAAGGTTCTGTTATGGTCGGTAGGGTTTTAAAAGAATTATATGTTGATAGTGCTATTAAACATGGTGAAAATTTGGATAAACAATACGCTAGTGAAAAACAACCTGAAAAAATCGATGGTAAAAAAATTAGTTGGAAAGAATACAAAATAATGCGTGGATAAAAGGGTGTAAAAAATTGAATACATTTTTATATATTGAAAAACAATATATAAAACAACAACCTACAATGCCAAAATCCCGTCATCACCAGTTTATTGATGCATTCGAAGAATTTTTCGAAAATTCGACTTTTTATCATTATCCAGGACTTACTAAATACAAAATAGAATCGATTACACCCAATAAATCTTCTAATGACCATACTTATACTCTACGTATTCCAAAAAAAGATTTATCCTATACAATTGAATCAAACAGTGAAAACGTTGTAAATGAACGGGTTTATAGAGTACAAGAATTACCTAATCCAGAAGATTTCAAAGACGTGTTCAAAGAATATTTCGAAGAACA
>Ga0114979_10000170_pt1 | contig 42121 bp, 73 predicted proteins | sample S_140625_EF_Meta_FD_87315 | JGI IMG/M metagenome (GOLD analysis project Ga0114979, IMG submission 87315) | Freshwater microbial communities from Lake Simoncouche, Canada to study carbon cycling - S_140625_EF_MetaG | ecosystem: Environmental > Aquatic > Freshwater > Lake | place: Lake...
AATACTAGTTGTATACATGTCATTAGCTCCACCATACACAAAACAATAGTCAATTTTATTATTTAATTTAAGATGTGCTTGTTCTAACATCCAATAAGTTGTTTTACCTAATATTGATACATTTATCATATTAAAACCAACCTTAGTACTTAAGACTTTTTGCCAACCATTTATGTGATTGCTGGTATGTGAATCACCTATAAATAATGCTGTTTTATTTTTAACATTAAGTATTATTGGAGTATCAACTACAGTGGAATCTGTTTGTGATTGAGTAGGTGTTGGAGTTGTAGCCGAAACTACAACCCAACCTAAACCTAAACTTAAAACAATTAATATTAAACCGTCTTTTAATCTCATTTCAACTTAACTACTTTTTGGTTTTTACCATTACTATAACGCACAATATACACTTTATCTGGTTCCATGTAATCAACTTGTCTACCTAACATATCATAGTAACCAATTACTTTTAAATCTTCTTCTCTAACAATGTTCTTAACTGAAGTTTTATTACATTTTTCAATTGTAATTCGTCTCATTATAAATGTGTCTTGACCATTACATTCATTGTACCATTGAGCTATAACTAAATAACGAGTATCTTTAAATGGAAAGTTATATTTCAATACACGAGCACTTTTTTCTGGTCCTTGTATTTTAAGTAAATCATTATCACTAAAGTTATAATAATTGATTAGTTGTTGATCGCTCATTGAATCCCATTGTCTTTGAGTCAGTGAATCTAATTCCCAACCTCTGTAAATGTACTGATAATATCCCCAACAAGTATCTGTTTTACTAGTTGTACCTAATGTCATTTTAGCTGTTATACTATCATTACATGTATTAGTTGAACTGGATAATTTATAAGGATATTTACATTGATTGAAATAAGCAATATTAATTTCTCTAACTAATGCTGTATCACAAATTTCACATCGATTTCTAATTTTCAAATATACATTGTATTTACCTTTTTCACTAAATACAATGTCAACTTTACCATTAAAACTGGACATTGTATCAATTTGTTTTGTTTGTTGAGTGTAAACAATATACACATAATCAATACAAGTATCGTCTAAATTAATACCACCTAAAGTAAATCGATATTGATTTCTAACATTCTGTTGTGTTAGAGTAACTTTAGACCAATCACATTTAATTGTAGTTGGAAAACAAGTTACATTAATTGTGTCTACAAATACAGTGTCATCACCATTACATTTATTCATAATTAACACAGTAGCATAGTATTTACCTTTTGAAGGAAATGTTATGTTGTATGTACTACTACCATTTTGTCTACGTAATAATACTTGTGAAGAGACAGTTGTAATTTCTACAAAACGATATGACATACAGTTTGTATCTGACACTCCATTTAGTTTAAATGTATATTCATTACATTTATTTGTTGAAGAAAGTCCTACTTTACTCCAATCTGTTTTTCTAGCGTAACTGGTCGTTACTGATATCATCAGCATTAGACCTAATATAAATTTTCTCATTTTAATTAAATTTTAGTCCTTGTTCATTCATTTGTTCATGTAAGAAGTCTCTAATAGCTTCTAATGCGTCATAGGTTTCTTTAGACATAGTATCTGGAGCATATTTTGTTTTAGATCTTAGTTCTTGATCTACTTTCCACATTGCAAATGACCATTTGCTTCCGTTTGCAGCGTCTTGAAAGTCCACTTGGTCTTCTGGTAAGTTAAATTCTAATATTGCTTTCATATTTTATCTTATGGTTTTATTTGATATTCCTACAGTATTGACTATATTAGTATTGATTGATGTTATTATACCATTCACAGTATAATTACTTGGACCAAGTGTGGTACTGAAACTGTTACTGGTTCCTGCCATTAGGTTAATTTTTTGTATTTTCATTTTAATACACTTAACATTTTTAAAATTAATTACTTGTTTAATAGTTAAGTTAGTGCTTAACATTGCTAAGTTTTTTTTTTGTTTATTCCAATCTATAATCTTCCTTTTGTTGTCGTGTTTTTCTTTAACCTCATTCCATATTAATCTTGTAGTTATATTCATATTAGTATATATTACATGATCACTTATAAAATCATTAACAGTATAATACACATTTGTACTATTTGTTTTTTTATTAAATACTCTAAGTCTAACTTCTTCACTAGTCCAATTTGTTCCTGGAGTGATATGCCAAAAATAATCGTACTTTTGTCTAATTTTTCTTAATAATACTGTTTTCATCTTATATAATATAATAAATTTTATTTAAAAAGCCAATTTTTTTTTAAAGTTCATAATAATGAAGTATTTCCTCTAATTCAATGAGTTTGGTGGATTGTTGTTGGTATTTACTGATTTTGTTTATATTAAAAATAATACTACATACATTACTAGTATACATGCCATTAGTATAATACCTCATATCTGTGCATTTTTGGTAAAAATTATAGTTCATAATAGTCTAGTATTACATTTAATTCTTGCTTCTTGTAAATTACAGACTGAATATCAGTCATAGCTGATGTAACAATACTTATACCAGTACTATATGCCTCAATGTTATAAAATTTCATATTACTACAGTTTTGTTCAAAATCATAATTCATAATAATCTAATATCCAATCGTAATTAAGATACATTTGTTGGTGTTTACTAATCTCATCTATTGAATCAATAATATTATTTATATTCTCTAAATAAACATCATTGTTGAATTTTACTATTTGTTGGTAATGTTTTTCAAATAAAATCATAGTTCATAAAAGTCTAATAAATAATCAACATCACACATGTCTTTGTCTTTTTTAATATCATTTATTGATTGAATAACATTATGTCTAAATTCTAGATAATCATCATTGTCGTATTCTAATATGTCTTCTATTTCATATATAGTCATAATACTAATCTATTTGATAATAAAGTTAAATAAAATCTATAACCATGAACTACATCATTTGGAGTGAAATTTTTTAAGTGTTCCACATGATCATTTTGATGTAATCTTACTATTCTTAACATCATACGATATTCTCTAGTCATAAGTTCATCCAAATTTTTATCCAAGTGTTTACATCCGATGATTTACGATTGAAAGGACATGTTATTTCACGTGAATGTTTTACAAGTATATCTACTGTTGATTTGTAAACATATGATTCCATACTGTATTTCATAATATAAATCTACTTATTAATGCGTTATTCATTTGATCACTGAGTGTTATACCATTTGTTAATGCGTTTCTCCACATAACAATTTCTATAATATTCTTATATCCTATATTATGAGTATAGCAACATTTCATTTTAATCATATTATGATATTTTAAGTTGTATTCGTTCATTATAACTCCATTGTATTACATAAACTCTCATTAACAGTATTTTTATTATGATATTTTCTTTGATCTAAGAGTTGTCTAGTTCTCATCATTCTAAAATGATTTGGTAACATTGAAAAACTAGCCAATCTTGTCATAATAAGTGTCAAATCACGTTTTGTCATAAAACAAACACTTTTGACCTAAATAATAAATGGTCTTTAGCATTAAACATACTAATATTTGAACTTACTAAATGTTTATAATACTCAGTAAAATCTGTATGTACCATTATTCTAATTTTAAAACTATTCAGCGTCATATGGTATCAACAACAAATCAGCAATTGCTTTATTGTGTTTCATAATCTGTTTTTCTAACTCAGTTTTACGTTCGTCAGTAGTAGTGTCTTCTAACCACTCAATAGCTAATAAACGTCTCGCGTCTAATTCAACTTCAATTAAAACTAAGATTTTAATAGTTAGTTCATAGTCAGCATACTTTGCTGCTAATTCTTCTAATTCACTGTCTGATAAATCTCTTCTACCTGCCATATTACAACTTAATTAAACCATTAGACATAAGAACTTTGTAAAAGTCCAAAATACTTCTCATTGTTTCAGTAGGCAATTCACTCAAATTACTTACACTACTATTAGCTAGTTGATCTAAATACTCTAATGTTTGTTTATCATTAGTATCACAATTTACTAGTAAAGCAATACCTAAATTCACAGAATGTCCATCTTTAGATGTGATCATACCTTTTAATGTTTCAAATGACTCACTGTCTAATTGATGTACATTTTGATTTTTAATTAATTCTTCCATAACCTTTTTATCTTATATAATATAACAAATTTTTTAAAAAAAACCAATTTTTTATCTAAATTCTTTTAAATTTTCTAAATCCATAGTACAAATAATTTCATCTAACCAATACATACCAGGATCAGTCACAAAATGTATTATTTCTTTTTTAAGATTAAAGATATTATCATGATCTAAAGTACCATCTTTATGGTGCCACTTAGTTACATAGTATTCCATCATTTCTTTTTTACTGTGGGTAATAGGAGGTGTCATACTAATTTATCTAAGTCTAAATACGATACTGCTCTACGTTGAAATGTTTCTACTGTAGTTGTACTACAATCAGTAGGAGGTGATTGTCTGTAAACATCTAATAACCATAGTATAAAAAAATTATGATCATGTACTGTGTCCTTCATACGAAGTCTACGTTTAATACTATCTAATTCAATCATTGATTTTGATTTCATGCAAAATGTAAATCTAATTTATGATATGGATTAACATGTCTAATAGCAACTCTATTAAGCATACTTAGTTTAGGTGAATTTTCTACTTTTATAACATAAAGTTCTTCATTCATCACTACTAAGTCTTTAATAGTAAAATCATCAGTTACATGTGTATCTATAAAGTAGGGTTCGTATTCTCTTGGTTCCATATAAATACTATTGGTTTGTTAGTTGGTTCGTATTGTAAGTTACATGTCGCTGCATTAATATGATGTGTTTTACCATCATTAAATACTCCATAACTTTCGTGGATATGACCACAGCAAAATAATTTACATGTCGTTTCGTTAAGTTTATTTAGTAGTTGAATATCACCAACATTTTCACCACGAGCTACATAATCATTTATACCATGTGCTGGCCCATGAGTAATAACTATATCTACATCATTTGGTATTTGAGACCAGTGATTGTAAGCATCTGGACCTCGATCAACATTAAAAGCCCATCGAGTTCCAAATCGTGCTGACTGTGGACTACCAAAAAACTTAATTCCATCTAATATAATACTAGTATTTTCTAAGTAAAATACATCTAATGGTAAGTTGTTTAGTATGTTCACTAACCAAAATGGTTTAGAACCCTCAACATATTTGTCTTTATCAACTTCTTTGATGTACTCGTTTTGAAATTTTGGATCAAAACTACGATCATGATTACCAGCAATAAAGATCTTATGTTTGTGAGTTTGTTTACTAAACCATTTAATGAAACTTTCAACCTCATCTTTATAACCATATGAAGTAATGTCACCACAGTGAATCAAAATGTCACCATCAGGCACTTCTACTCGTTTGTGTTTGTTGTGTGTATCACTAATAATAACAATCTTTTTCATATATTATAATATAACAAAGTTTTTTAAAAAAGTCCAAATTTTTCTTTATAATTTTTAACAGTCAATTCTTTTTGTTTAGCCTCAATCATGACATCAATGTCTAAACCATAAGTTTCAATTTTGTTAAAAATATAATCACTGTGTGCTTGTAATTTTACTTTTAAATTTTCATTTAATGCTTTAGACTCACTGTAGTGTACAACTGGTCTAATATCACCCCATGTAGTAGTAGCTAATGTTAAAGCTTCTTGTTCTGTTTGATCTCCAGTACAGAACTTGTGATGGTGATAATCGAAGACGATTGGTATGCCAATTTCTTCATGTACGAGACTGTAAAGATCGGTTGTTGAATACATAACCGCTTTATCATCATTTTCAACAGTAAGTCTGTTCTTGATAGCATCTGGAAGTGTTTTAAAGTTTTTAATAAATGTTTTACTACTGTTAATTTTGTCTCCATAAGCAGCACCCATATGAATATTAATTTTATTGTAAGGTGTTTCACTCAACCCCATATAGTCCATAAGATCACTGTGTGCTTGTAATTCACTAATACTATTTTCAACAACATGTTTGTGTGGACTAGTAAGTACTACAAACTGACCAGGATGTGTAGTCAAACGCATTTCATGTTTAGTAGCAAAATCACCACAGTGTTTTAAAATAGTTTTAATTTCCTCAATGTCTTTCATGTTGTGCCAATCTACTTTATTTGCCCATGGAATAATACTAGATGACAAACGAAACAACATAATATCATTTTCTAAGTTCCATTTCAAATACAATTCTAAGTCTTTAACATTTTGTAATGACAACTCACTAACATATTCAAGACCCTTTTTATCTAAAGTAGCTTTCTTCAAACTACGATTTGTAGTAATCTTTTGTTTTTTCAACGTTTCGTTGATACACGCGTAACCATAATTTATCTTTTTCATAACCTTTTTGTTTTATTTTTTATTATATATCAAATCTATCTACATTAACAACTTTTGGAAAACGAGGTATTCCATCAGCTGTTAGTTCAAAGTATTTTACTGTTGCTTTTTTACCTATTAATTCTTGTTTTTGTGACCATAACTCAATTAAATACTCTTGAGTACCATTTACAGTACTAAAGAACATATCGCCTTTTTTAGTCTTAAATAACATTTGACCTACCATACCAGTTAACTTACCACTACCTTCATATACATCTAAAATTTCAAACTCATCGTCTTCAAATGTCTTGTATTTCAATAATGTTTTACTTCGTTTATTTTCATAGTCACCACTCAATGTACGAATCATCAAACCTTCATAACCTTGTTCAATATACTCACTGTATTTACTTAACATATCAGCTTCACTTTGAGCTAAATGTGTTTCAACCATTATAATGTGTTCGTCATGATAAAATTTGTATAACGCAATCTTCCTAACATCGAATCGGCCGACATTAGATGGTACGTCGTAGATCCAATATTGGATGAGTTTTTTCGATTCTTCCAAATCTTGGCTTGTTGGTTTCGTTTTTTTAACAAGACTACAAATCGTGTTGAAATTATTTTTGTCTCTGTAATATAATTCTCCATCTAATATTAAATCTGGGTTTGCTAAAAAATGATGTTTTAATGATTCAAATATATGAGGTGCACTAATGATTTGTTTACCATTACGAGTCCACATACCATCTGATTTAACTATACATCTAATTCCATCTAATTTTGGTTGTACATTTACTGGATATGTCAATTTTGCTTTATAGTCTTCATACTTGTGAGCTAACATTGGTTTAAATGGTGTTGGTTTATCAACATCATTAATGTCTTCAAAACTACCTAATTCTAAACGTTTACGTCTCATAGCAGTTGCTTCAGCTAATGCTTGTTCTTCAGCTGTGGTGCTATTCTTTTTATTAATGTTTTTAGGATAACAAACAGTCCACTCAGCTTCAGTTTTAATTCCATCTACATAACCACTAATTGTTCTGTATTTGTCAGCTTCAACCTCAATTGTCCACTCAAGCACTTTTCCGCTTACGGCCTTTTTGTATATTGTTTTTAACTTCATCTTTATTTTGGAAAAATTTATTTTGACTTCTTTCTTGTTTTTTAACTTCTTTAACTGCTTTTACTTCTTGAGCAAATTGTTTTTCTGTTTTGTGATATTTAATACTTACAGATACAGGTCCTGTTGTTGTAATATCTAAATCATATGTCCAAGTTGTGTCTAAGTCTTCACCTTTAAATACACGTGTGAATTTACGTGGTGATTCTTCTCTTGGTTCTTCTTTTGGTCTGCCTCTACTCATTAAAATAATTCTTTAAATTTATTCGGGTCAATATTCTTACCCATTTCTTTTAATTTTTGTGCTTCTTCATCTTTACGAAGCATTTCATCAGCCAAACGTTCTAATTGTTTTTGTTTAGCTTTGATTTGTTTTTGTTGTTTTTTATATTCTGAAAATTCTTTATCTTTCATCTTATATAATATAACAAAAAAAAGAGAGAGAATCAAAAAATTCTCTCTTCTTTAATTACTTAGCGATGTTAGCTTTTGGCTTTGGTTTACGATAAGGTTTTTTCTTTTTAACTGGAACTGGTGTAGCTTCTACTTCAGCTACCGGTTCTAGTTTTGGAGTTTGTGTTTTAGTTTTTACAACCACATTGTTTACTACTACAATTGGTTCTTCTTCTACTAATGTTGGTTCCTCCATCATAATTGAATGTGAATCGTCATTCACATCTTCGTTCTTTTCAGTTAAGAAGCGATAAACACCTACTACTACTAGAACGGCACCGATAATTATAATTATGCTTGTCATTTTAAAATTTACTTTTTAATTTATAATCATTTACTATTTGTTTTACTTTTACTGAGTATGTATTATTTCCTTCACAGTAAATTTTATCTAAAATAGTATAGTATTGTTGTTCAGTAACATTAACATTATTACCAAATACTGATTCTTGCCATAGTTTATAATCTAATGTACTTTCTTTCCAAGATTCAAAAACAGCAAATCCATTTTCTTCACCTAATGCTAAAGTACTGCGTGTATGAGCATATCTCATTCCATATAAATTTTTATTTGATTTACCAACCCCACTACGACCTAAATTAGTTTCAACATATGCTTGTGCTGCTACAATATGTGGATATTTAATATCATAACGTTTAAGTAAATCAATTAAATTATCCTGTGTTAATACTGAGTCTTGTCTTTTGTATTCTAAGTACTTCACTTCAATATTATCTAAAATAGATGATTGAACATATCTTCCTAAGATAAAACTACCAACAATAATCAATAAAATTGATCCTGATAATAGTCTCATTTTACGTTTGTCTTTAACAAATTGTAAACTATATTTATCAAATTTATATATCATAACTTATTTAATTTGGTCAATCCAATAATTTTTCATAGTGTTAACATCAAATGTTACTTCTTTTCCTAAATTAGACATAGTCCAATCTAACAATGCTCCATAACATTCATCTCTGTTTTGAATTTTCACTTCTAAATTTTTAATATTTTTAAATTTAGAGTTCATATCAACTATTTTTTTAGTTAAATTATCAACTTGTTTAGTTAAAGCAGTGTTAGTTTCACTAGCTAATCTTAACTCAGCTTCTAATTCAGCTATTTTGATTTTTTGATTGCTTTGGTTTACGACCTCGTTTTGTATCTGAGGTGTTTGAGGTTTCAACAGTTGATTGATTTGTTTCCAATAGTTTTTTAATTTCATAATCATGACTAATTTTTTGTATTTCAGAACATTTTTCATATTGCTCGGTGTTAATAAAGGTTTTCATACAGCCGCTTAATGCTACAGGCCAATCTTCGTGTGTTGAGTAAAGTCTAAATATTTCTCCATCTTCCTCTACTACTACATCACAAACAGCTACTTTTTTAATATTTTTAGCTATACCTCGTTTGATAGCTTCTAACAAACAATCAGCTAACTCAGTTGTTTCACTTTCAGCTAAACGTTGAGTAAAATCAACCATTGACTTAACTTTAATTGTTCTCATTTTTTCTTCCTCTCTGATTTAAGTTGAATTTCTTTTTCTAATTGTTCAACAGCAAATTTAGCTCCAGCCATAGGTGAGAAACGTTTTTGTGTGTTTTGCTCTCTAGCGATTAGACGCTCTTGTCTTTGTTTTTCTTCTAAAGCATCTGCTTGAGCAATCTGCTCAGCTAATGTTAGTGTTCGAGTTTGAGTTTTATTTTGACGATTAACTCTGTCAAAATTTCTTATTGCTCGATCAAATTCGTCTTGTGCGCATGTTTTCATATTATAATTTTATTACTTTTTCTAATATTATCACTACCCCACATAGGTTTTAAATTAGTATAGTGGTTTAATTTTTTTACTTCTTCCAATGTCACTGCTAAACTAATTGGTTTAATATGATCTATATGCCATGTTGTATTATTTTTACCTATACCATGATTATCCCAAGTCATATTTAGTTCAAATTGATTTTCAATATATTCTTTAAATTTATCCCAACTTTCTAAACCTATTATTTCCAATGTTGGTTGGTTTTTAATTACCCCAATATTTTTAATACTTTTAAGTATAGCAGATGATAATGCTTTATGTAATCTTTCATTAGGATTTGAATAATATCTTTTCATATGATAATTATTATTTTTCATCCACTGTTTTACTTTTTCTTTACCTACAGTTTTATTATATTCAATAACATACGAATCCCATTTTTCTTTATTATTTTCCCTCCAAACATATGATGTTTCAATAACTTTATCTTTATTATTTAAATAATACTGTGAATGATATTGAGGATTTTGGGATTTAAATTGATTATTTTTTAATATACAACATTGTTTACATTTAGGAGATAATCCATCTCCTCTTGATTTATCTTTACTGAATAAAGATAAATTTTTATCTGTTTTACAAATTGTACATGTTTTAAATCCCATATTCTCTTATAAATATAATATAACAAAATATTTTAAAAAAACCAACTTTTATAATCGTGAGATGTATTGATTCTCATCGAGATCGTCATCGTCTGCTAACCCTAAACTTTTAAAATGATCTAACTGCCAACCTTCTAAGTCCCAAGTTGGTTGTTGTTTTTCAGTTGGTGTATAATCATCTTCAATAAATTGAATTTGTTTAGCATTAAAAACTTCATCAACATATAAATAATAACAATTATAACAAAGAATTTCTAAATTTTCCAACCTCCAATTACTTTTATTTTTGTCTTTAAAACTAAGTAATAATGGTTGTCTCATATCAGATGCTCTACGTTCATGAAAACTACATCTATAACATTCTGATTTTAGTAAGACTTCATTTAATAAACGAGACTTTAATTTGTCTACTGTGTATGATTTTCTAGGTATTCTTCCTTCTAATAAATCTATTAAAGCAGGTTCTTTACCTTTTAATGGTAAAAACTTAGGTATACCTTTTCCAAATTGATTTAGATGTTTGTCAAATAATGTTTTACCAGTTGTATCATCATTATACATTTTAGCAAAACGTTTATAATGATTATAACTACAGTTTAAATAACGAGCAGCGGCTCTATTAGAACGAGTAGCATTCTGAGCCTTAATAATGTCTTGTTTAGTAAATGTTTTAGCTAGTGGCATTTTGTTGGTTAATTAGATTCCACAAGTCTTCAGGTGTATTACATGGTACTACAATACCATCACCATCCATTAATTGATTCTCAGTTCCATCTGGATTTAGTCTACCATAAAGGTAAAAGTCAATTAAATCCATTCCTTGATCTCCAAAATGTAACAACATTAAGTCTTCTATTATTTTATAATAAAGTTCATTGTATGTTGAGTAATCTAATCTTAATTCACTAAATAATTTTTCTTGACGATCTAAAGCGTCACCTAAATTATTAATAACACTAATAAAGATTTCTTTTTTGATTGAAGAATTTGTTCTGGTTTTACGTTTTATTTCAACGTTACCGAACATTTTATTCTTCACCGGATTGAGTTTCTTCTGTGTCATCTGTAACCTGTTTTTCTTTTTGTTTTGTTCCAATTAAATCACTCATTACCCACTGTGATAATGAATCTAATGGAACAATAAAACCTATTGCTGTGAATTTATCTTTTAAGTCCTTGTCACGATCAATAACAATATCGTATTGGGAAAATTTCTTTTGTAAAAAGGTGGCTAATTGGTTTCCAACATCATTCAAACGAGTACCATCCACTTGAGTACTGTCCTTAGGAATAAATTGAATTTTAACGCCAACCTTTGTAGGATTTTTATTTACATCAAACTTTACTGACCAATCAACACCACCAAATTTAGTTGAATATCTTACTGGTCCAGTAATGTTTGAAACTTCTAGTATAGTGTTTAAATTAATCATTTGTGATAAATATGAGTTCTTTAGAACGATCTGCGAAAGAATTAATAGTTATTTTAAAATTATCAATTTCATAAACTCCAGTGTCTGCTGTATCTGCTACTATTTCATTTAATTGACTAATTAATGACCAATTATTAGGTTGTTGTAAATCAAACTCAACTATAATGTCAAATTCGTTAGAATTTGTTGGGTTTACTTCATTAAACCAATCATCTAATGGACTTGGTTGATAATTAGAAATAATTGCGCATTTACGGTAAACAGGTGTGAGTATTGGATGTTGATTAGAGTCATTTTTAATCCACGAACCCCATTTTTTAATATAATATTGTTTTGCTTTTTCTTCAGCTATTTTAAAATAATCATCATTTACACCTATTTTTTCACTCCATCTGTGTCCTCTACATGTTAAATGATAAACAAAAGCATCTCTACTTTGAATTAATTCATAACCTGCTAACAACCATCTTTGAAAGATGTCACTGTCTTCATATGGGAATGGAGCAAAACCCCAATCATGACCTCCAATTCTTTGGAAATCGTCTTTATAAATTACCCATGGGGCAAACATGCCTTTAGTAGTTTCATTATTATGAATAGGTTGAATTTCATTAACATAATTTTCAAATGCTTCAATATTTAAATCATCAAAGTCTAATCCAAAGTTTTGAATAATTTTTTCAGGACCTGGTGGATGTAAAGGTGGTTCAATTCTAGTTCCACATACTACTTTACCTGGTCTTAAATGTTTAATAGTATTTTCAACATAATTAGGACCCATAATCATATCAGCATGCATAATACCTACAATATCATTAGTAGCCATTTGAATACCTAAATCATACAATACTGTATGGCCGTCACGAGTTGGACTTTGATAAATTTTTACATTTCTGTCTAATGATGCTATTTTCAACATCCACCCCCAAGTATCATCTGTGGAAGCATCATCTAATAAAACAATTTCCACTTCAGGAGCGTGTTTTTTAATTGATTGATAAGCATTTTTTAAATGCCTAAGATTATTGTGGGATGGTATTACTATTGAAATCATAATTTTGTCCGTATTGTCTTAAATCATAGTATAACAAAGAATACTCACTTTTACCAAAATAAGAATTCATATTTGTTTCAGCATTTCTACAAAATTCATTAACACCAATATTTATTTTATTTTCTTTAAATGTTAATGAATTCATATGAGTAATAGTATGGTTGTCACTTACTATAGTTTTAAATCCATATTTTTCACCTACACAACCAGCATAAAAATCTAATCCCCATCCATAAATTAATTCATCTGGAAAATGTTGTATTTTTTCAGCTATGTCTCTTCTAATTAGAGGAGCTTGAAAATCAATCCATCTAACTGGTCTTAATCCACCTCCCCAATTCCACATCTGTTTCCAAAAACACTGTTCCATTGAAGCATTAATTACAGTCGCTGAGTAAATACTAGCGTCTGATTCTTTAGCTTCACGTAATGATGTTGTTAAGAATGAAGGACCATGAAATACTAAGTCATTATTTAAAAAATATAAATACTCATGATCTGTGTTTAAAAAGTATTCTAAAGCCGCATTCAACCCACCACCAAAGAAAATATTTTCTTCTAATCTATGGGTAGTTGATTGAGCTAAAGATTCTTTAGATCCATTGTCTATTACCATTAATTCACATTTAGTGAATAATGGATCTCGTTTTAATTGATTTACTAAATTATCTGTCCATTGAGGCAGATTATGATTAAGTGTTGCTACTAACATGTTTAAAATTTAAAAGGTGAATTCCAATTAGACTGCATAACTATTCCAAAATAATTTTGTTTAAAATGTTCCTCAGTATAACCTAATTGTTTAAAATACTCATATTGTGGTTTGAAATGCATAAATTTAAAAATAGGTTCTATAGGTATTATATCTATTGTTTTATTATATAATAACCATTCTCCATACCAAGTAAATTCTGAAGAACAAAAATCAATTAAATTAGAAAAATTTAAAGAATTTGATTGTAAATAAATTTCATCTAAACTTTTCCATACTTTACTAGACCAAATAACAGGACCTGGACCAAAGTCAAATACTCTTCCTTGTCTTCCAAAAACTTCCATTATTTTATGTCTTTCATCACAATAACTTTGATATGGATCAAATCCTAATACTTCTTTACCGTATCTACTAGTCCAATCAAACAAATCTTTTTGTTCATGTAACACAGTATAAGGAGTAGTATCATCATACATAAAGTCAGAGTATTTAAACGGTTTAATAAAATACGAATCTGAGTCTAACATTACGTAATTTTCACATAGATTTAATCTCCAAAAATTACTTTTAACAGTTTGTTGTGTTTTCCATGTTTGTTGTGAGATGTCAAATATATCTTCATCTGCTATTATATTAACATAATTCACATCAACATTATTTTTAAATAATTCTAATTCAGACTTAGGAACAGATATGTAGTATGGTATATTATCTACATTATTATTCTTAATTGATTCAATAGATACTTTTAATCTATCTAAGTCTTTAGAATAAGTTTTAGTATATAAAACTATTTTATCCATTTCTTTCAAATAACAAATCAACTTGATTTAAAGTAACTCCTTCATTTAAAAAACTTAAATCTACTATGTCTTTTAATTTAAAGTTATGTTCATTCATAAATTGAAAAACATCACCAATTAAACATCCGCCTTTATTATATTCAAAGACACTACATTCAATTAATATGTATTTAGTTCTACTAACTGCTTTTAAAGCACCATTTAATATTTTTATTTCAGATCCTTGAGTATCTAATTTTAATAAATCAATATCTCTATTATCTAATAAATTATCTAATGTGTTTGAAATTAAGTCAGTTTTTACTAAATATTGTTCATCAAAATCTGATGTATTTTCTTTATAAATTGAATTTCCAGAACTTAACAACCATTTATCTGTCATATAATAAGTATGTTTGTCTCCTACATTATCTGTAAGTAGTCCTATAGTATATGGATAACCAGTTTGTTTTAGTATTTCTTCAGCATTTGGATTAGCTTCAAACATATGTATGTCAGTTTGAGGCCATAGTGATTTACATGTTTTAGCAAAATCACCAATGTGTGCTCCAACATCAACAATAAATTTTGGATTAAATCCATCGTAGTTTAAAATTTGTAATCTATCTAACATTTGTATAAAAATTATCTATTAAAAAAGTTGACGCTAAATTTCTGAAATTCTCATCTCCAGTAATATGAAAAATATTAATACAGTCTCTAATATTGTCAACAGCGTTTATTTCTCTTCCTAAATCATCAATGTAATTAGCAAAAAAGTTTTTACAATGCCAATCAAGTACATTATAACTTCGGTCTAATAAAACTACATCAAAATTTTGTTTTCTTAATTCAAAATTCAATAAAGTTTGATCATCAGTTAAATTTGGTGATTTGTTTATTGAACACCATTCTGATGATTTTTCTTTATAAAATGTTTGTATTTCTTTAAATACAGGTTCATGTATTTTATTATAAATAATAAAACCAGAATTAAAATAATTATCCCAATTTACTGTTATATCATTGTACCAATGTTTTTGAACCATTTTTGATGATCTATTTAAAGATGGACCAAAACCATTATCTAATACAGCACCAAATTTATTATTGGTTTTACTAAAAAAATCACCACAATGTGGTAAAGGAAATGTATCATAGTCTACTTGTGCTACTTGATCAAATTCAATATTATTGTATAATAATATGTCTAATGTCCACATTTTTTGCATTTGTGGAGTTATTGATTCAAAATCTGCTATAGGTTCATTTAATTCTAAAAACTTACAATTATTTTGTTCACACCATGATTTCCATGCTTTTTTACAATTTGTTACAAATAACGGCTCAGGTCCTGTTTTTCTGTAATTAGGCATTACTACTAAATTAGTCATTTATTATATAATTAAATAATTTTTCTGTTGTTAAATAATTTCTAGTATAATCTATTAATTGATTTGTATAATTTATTAAATCATCTTCATTTAATTCACTTATATTAGAATTACATTTTATAATTAAATCTTTAGGAAATGTAAACATAGTATACTCTGGACATTCATTTAAATTAGGAAAAAATGGAATACAACCATTCATTAAAATCTCATAATGTCTTAAACAATCCCATCCACCTTTTTTAAATGTAACACCAAACCATGATTTTTGATAACCTTCAAAATAACTTGTTTCATCATCATAAATGTATGTTGATAAATCACCTGGTATTATTGTAGCGTAGTCTTGTGATTTATTTGGCATTTTATGTACTATTAAATATTTTGGAATAGCAAAATATATAGGTTTAATAAAATCAGTTGGTTTAAATACTAGTTCACGTTTATAATATGTTCCATATTGTAAAACATCTTCTCTAATATTTTGATCATCTTCTCCATCTACTAAAATAATGTCTTTTCTACTATAGAATTTAACAACATCTTCAATAAAATCCAAACATCTTGTAAAAGAACCATATATTATTTTATCAAAAAAATGATTTTCTATTTTTTCTTTTATATTACTACGGTCTACATCTATATTATCAAATTGACCATATAATGTAAATCCTCTTCCATAGCTTCTTCCATTTTCAGGCACACGTGTATTCCAATATTGGTTTTTATCATTTTTATACATATACCATAATTTATTATAGTCTATAAAATTTTCACCTAATACTGAACGACCACCATGGAATATCATATCACTTTGAAAGTCAGGTAAGTCTGCTTTTGATATAAAAAGTACTCTCATTTTATTAATTCGTCAAGTGTTAAATAATTAGAATCTAAAGTTGAGTATTTATTAGGCATATGAAATATAATAGACCGTGAAATTAAATCTTCATAAATATACTTAGGTATACCTTGTTGATGACCTGGCCATTTTGGAGAATAATAAAAATTACTACATGAGTCTTCTAATGAAGTGCCATAATTTATATTTTTATTTTTTAGAATATTTAATTGATTATTGTTCACTATCCATCCACCTTGATGTACATTGTCTACTTCTAACTTATTATTAATTATTTTACCTATAGAATGCACATTAGCTTTATGCATATCTATTAAATAAATGTTGTTATTAGTATTTTCATATCTTACAAAACCATGAATATAAACATCAGGTGTTTCTGAATTTAGTTTATTTTGACCTTCAATAAATGCTAATACATTATCTTCAGTTATTAAAGTATCATTTTCTTGATGCATATATAAATCATACTTATTGACATTATTGAAAGCATAATTTCTAGGTTCTATAGACAATGCTGTTCCAATATTATCATTGTATTTTATAATATCTACATTTACTGGTCCATTATATATAAAATCTTCAGTAGTAAATAAAACCACATCAACTTCAATTTTAGTAAATTTAGAGTATTCTTCTAATATTTTTTCTAAAAAGTGATTTTGGTGAGTCCCATAATTTGGAATCAAACTTAATAATTTCATACTTTTATAATATTATGATTTTGTTTAAAAAATACATTTTCTGGAAAACCTTGACCAGCATAAATTGTTGATCTTACACCTAACATATCTAATACTATAGGTAAAGAACTACTTCCTAAATGTCGTTCATCAGCATGATACGCCTTATAAACATTTTCTTCAAAACTTGAGTTTGTGTCTAATTCAACAATATCAAAAGGCATCATTGATTTCCATTGTCCCCAAAATCCATTTAATTGGTGGGCTACAGGAATAGTAACTTTTGAATATATAATAGTATCTGGAAAATTAATTAGTTTTAATGTCATTTCACGATCATAATCTAAATTATTTAATTTAGCATAATACTCTGACATGTAAACATCTATACTAGTTCCAGGTACAAAACCAAAATTATAATATTTTCCTTCTATACCAAAATCAGCTGGATTGAATCTCCAATTATTTAAGTCCCAAGCATCTGATCCTATATCTATTAAAGTTACTTTTTCACAAAACTCTTGATGTTCTAAGAATTTTTTAACTTTATCATACATGTAATAATTCTGTGAAACTACAAAATGTATTTTTTCATTATGTGTTTTATAGTACCATGACGCTACAGGCCATAACATAAAAAAATCTCCAATCCAACTAACGTTTGTAAAAATCATATTATAAAATAAGCTTGCCAATCTTCACCATACATTAATGTCAGCCCATGTTTATTTACAAATTCATCAACAGCTGTTTTAGCTCCTAAACATGAACCAGCATTATAATCATCACATAAAATAATTCCACCTTTTACCATTCTAGGATAGAAAAATTCAAGTCCTAATTTATAACTTGAATAAATGTCTACATCTAGATGTACAAACTTAAACATTTTATCTTTAACGATATTTGAGTTTGTTTTAGGAAATTCTCCTTTTAATATAGTAACATTAGAATTATTTATAAATAAATTTTTAACTTCTCCAAAAGAAGTATCATAAAAATCTCCCTCAATATGAATATTATCATATTCACTTACTTCAGGCATTCCTTCAAATGTATCAAAACCATAAATTTGATCATTAGGAAATTCATTAACTAATTTTAATAATGATCCTCCTTTATATACCCCTACCTCAGCAATACATCCTTTTAACTCACTAGTCATTTTTGATATATTAACTAGTGAAGTTAAAGCATGTTCTTGTAATAGTGTTCCTCCAATTGGATTTGAACTTATTTGTCTTTTATCCATAAACTATTATTTTTCAGCCATTACCATAAAAGCATTGTACAAATCTACTCCAGATACAAAAATATTTTTATATCCTTTATTTATTAAATAGTCTTTAATAATAGTAGGACTAAAAATATGAACATGTTTTCTGTTATTCCATGGTCTCCAATATTCTTGAGAATAATCAGGTAGATATAAAAATAAAGTTCCATTTGGTTTTAATGTTTCATACCAATAATCCATAGTTCCTACCCAATCAACTATATGTTCTAAACAATGGCTAGAAAAAATATAATCAACATTTTGTTTAGGTAAATTAGTAGCATGGTAACCATCATCAAAACTTAAATCAATAGGTGTTGAACCTTCAAATGACCATTCTGGTTTCATACATCCAATATCATATCCTTCTCCTTTACATACTTGTTGAGCAAACGGAAAAGCAAATCTAGCCGCGAAACCTTCAGTTTGAAATTTTGGATACAACATTCCATTAAAATCAATAGTATTTACCATATTTATTTAATTGGTGTAATAATAATATAACCTTGATCTTTATAAGATAATTCAATATTATGAGTGTCACCAAAACAATCATAAACAAAATCAATTCCATCTCCACCTAATACATTTCTTTCAGTCCAATTTCCACCTTCAAATGGTCCATCAATGTATATTCTCAAATCATCAATAATAAAAACATCTTTTTTACAGTTTCTAACTGAAATTAAAGTTCTTAATTCTTTTTCTAGTGGTATTCTAATATTGTCTACTTTTTCTGTATCATACCCACCACCAGTTGATGTTCCTGGAAAATGAGCATCTAAGAAAAATAATGTAGGTTTTTTATCAAGTTCAGCCACTGGCCCTTTAATAAAATCTTCACTTTCCATATTGTAAAGTGTTATACCTTTTTCTTCATTAATAAATTGTGTGCAATACGTATCATATGTTTCTTTATGAACTTCTGTTGATAGCCACTTTTTAAAAGGAAGTCCAAGGCTGTAAGAAAAAGACCATCCTGGTCCTGTTCCTGTTTCTACAAAATTAACCAAATTATATTTGGTAATGTAATCTTGTACGTTGTGATGTTGTAATAATCCCATGTTGTTTATTTATTAATTAATATCGTTTATCATTCCATATTCATCAAATATTGGCATTCCTCCCCATTTGTTGAAAAATTTTAATCTATTTATTTCTTCAGATTTTATTTGTCTTTCTGAAGATTTACCATTATTTTCTTCTAATCTATGAGAACCTCTAGCTCCAAAATGAAATACCATTGATTTTGAAGTTAACACAAATTTATAACCTTCGTTTTTCATTCGTAAAAATAAATCCATGTCTTCCCATGATGTTGGACTAAATTGTGGATCATTACCTCCAATTTTATCCCAATCAGATTTACGAATCAAACCACTCACACCTTCAGCTTTAGGAATAGTAAAATTGTTACTTCTAACAAATTGATCCATCCAATCTTCTAGTATTTCTTTATCAAAATCATCATAGTGAGAACCAAAAATATTTTTAGGAACAATAATTGTTCCAGGACGTGATTGACCATTTCCAAACATATCTGGTTCTATTCTATGACTAAATACCCAAGTTGGTTCCTTATGTTTTTGAATTTCTTCTAAACAAGCTAAATCCCAATTATTACTTACATAAAAATCAGAATGTAAAAACATAATATATTCTGTTGTTACTTTTTCAGCACAAAAATTCATTCCACCACCAATTCCTTTAGATGAATTATTTTTGTCAATATAATACTCATATTTGTATTTTAATTTATTATCACGCAACCATTGATCTGTTCCGTCTGTACAATTTTCAGCATGAATGATAAATGGTGCTTTGTCAAAAAAACTATTTTTTCTAACTGATTCTACAGCTAGTTTTAAGTACTCTAAATTGTTAAAAGTACTAATACAAAATGTGAGTGGATTAGATTGTGTCGTAAAAGGCATTTTGTTTTTCTTGTTTAGTTATTGTTTTATGGTGACCTAAAGCATAAATGTCTTCAGCTGGTAGTAAAGCCATATTTGTATGACCTTCTAATTTTTCATGTACTTTACCAATCCAATTAATTTCTGGTTTATTTTTACAAATTCTATATTGATAATCAGGAAAATTAATTCTATTGTGTTCATCAACTCTCCATCCCCATTGTCCAATATGTTTTTGAGTTAAACCAGCTACTGTATTAATACGTGGTATTAAATAACAATCAATTGTTGGATTAAGTTCTATCACTTGACGAATTAAATCAATTTGATCTTTATTTACCTCTTCATCAGCATCAATAAAGAAAATATAATCTTTTTTACAATGTTTTTTTAAATTATTTTTAAAAGTAGAAAAGTCACCATTTAATTCACTAAATACTCTTTCAATTCTTTCAAAATTACTTATTAAATCTAACATTTCTTGGGACGCGTTGGGAGTATCAATTTGGATAATGATTTCATCACTATCAACTTTACATTTAATGAGTTGATCTATTAAACGTTTTAGTTCCGCTGTTTCATTGCAAGCGGTAATAGCAAAACTAATGTTTATCATACAGCATTAATATAAGAAATTGCTTCAAGAAAACCAACTTTTCCAAAATTTCTTTTAGTTGTTGTGTCTGATTTATGTTTAGGTATTTCTTTATCTTGCTCAACATAAATTTTCTTTTCTTCTTCTGTTAATACTCTATTTTTGATTGCTGACCAAGTCCAATTGTCTTTAGTTGATCCATCAATGAATACAATACCTTCTTCATTTTCAATAACAAGTGGATACCATATTTTACCTTCAGTGTCTATTGATTTTAGGTCTTTGTAAAGTTCGGGCATTGTTTCTTCAAACTTTTCTACATCATACTCACCGTCTTTGATAAAATCATTAGCGGTAAATCCACAACTTGGACAGTTATATGCCCAAGCTGTTTCATTTAGTGGAGTTGCGTAACACATTTCACTTTCACAGTGACTACATTTTACTAATTTATCTTCCATTATATTTTCTTTAATTTAGGTAATTGTGGTAATTGTGGTAACACTAATTTAGGTTGTTCTTTAACATACTGTTTATAATACTCACCTAATTTTTCTGTCATTTTTTCAAAACTAAAATTAGTTTTACTGTAAAATGATTGACGATTTGCTTTATCTATGTATTTTTTATAATTAGCATGGATGTCAACTAATAATTGTCCAGCTTGAACATAATCAGCAGTATACCATGCGCTTTCAGCTAAAATAATGTTAGGAACAACAGCTGATGGGTGAACTTGAGTTAATTTACCTCCAATTAAATTTGTAAATTCGGGATTTAAAAAATCTATTTGACCTGACCATCCTGAACATATAATTGGTTTTTTAGTTACACTGAATTCTAATAATGGACGACCAAATCCTTCACCTTTAGTTAAATTAATCATTGCTTTAATTTTTAGATGGTTATAAAGATAATTAATTTCTTTTTCTTCCAAGTCACCATGAATTAAATAAATGTTAGGCAATGTACCTTTTACTGTTTTTCTAACTTCATTGATTTTATTTAAAATACTATTTTTATCTAAAATACTTCCACCAGCACTTGATGTTTTTAAAATTAAACAAGGAGCATTTTTCTTATTTTTAAATGTTTCTAAAAATACTTTAATTGTCATCCCTACATTTTTACGATCTTCACCTAAAGCCCCACCTAACCAATGGCCAACAAACAAATACGCGAAATTCTCGGGAATTTCATCGAGATACGTTACTAAATCATTTTCAGGTATGTCTTTATCATCCATATGGAAGTATGTGTTTAAATCAACACCTTCAAAAATAACTTCAATTGGTTTTTCAATTTTGATATGTCTAACAACATTACCTTGTTGGTCACGTTGTTCTGCTTGAGTTTGTAAAAATACTTGTTTTGAATGTTCTGATGAAATTAAATTCAAATCCATTCGATTACAACCATCAATCCAAGATGGATCACACAATGTTGTTTCAATACCGGCTGTTACACCAATATTGTATTTTCCTACAGGTTGAAATTCATTTGGAATTGTAATTTGCATCCAAACATCAGGCTGTTGTGTTAATTGATTTCCTTCAATTAAATGTTTTTTCATCCAATTCCATTCTTCATGATCATCTAAATAACCATAAGGTGTGTTTCCCCAACGTTGAGATAAAATCCATACATCCCACTCATCTTTTTTTGCTTCTATTGTTGCTTTAACAAAATCTCTTGCTCTAGCACCGTATCCTGAGTATGTTTCTACAGGACAACTTATTACAACATATTGTTTACTCATAACTTAATATACTAATTTGTGTCTTAATTTTTTAACTGGTAGTTCTTCTACTTTGGTGAATGTAAATGGTTTTTTAGGTGTCCAATTTTCTAATGTATCTTCAATTCCTTCAATAATATTTTTACTCATATTATCAGCAGTCATCATAGCTTCAGTTGATGTAACCCACTCACGAGCTAATTCACCTCTACGTTTTCTTTCATCTGCTCCCATTTCATAACATTCTACTAAACGTTTAGCTACATCTCTGAAGTCACAACGATCATCAAAAATATATGGAGTAATTGGAGAACCTTGTATACTCATATTTGTAGGCCAAACAGGCAATGCCCATTCACCACATTTTTTATATGTTCCAAAATGATTTGAACAAAATTCTGAGTCAAATTTAATCCAATTACCATCTTCATCTTCAAAACGCATTTGGTCTTGCATACCACCAGTTGAGTTTGCAATAATCATTTTACCACACATCATAGCTTCTGTTAAACTTAAACCCCATCCTTCATTAGATGAAATTAAAGCAGTTACATCACACATATTATATAGTCTTCTCATATCATCTACTGATACTAATTTATCCCAGTAAATAATATTCATATAATCTTCACTACATAATAAATCTTCTACAGCTTTCATGTCTGTTCCATTGTCATCCACAACTTGAGTGTGCATTAAAAAAGCACATTTTTTAGCTTTTTCTTCACCAATTTGTTCACAAAATAACCTGTAGGCAGCCATTAAATCAGGTAATGATTTACGACGTATATTACGAGCGTTATAATAAACAACATACTCATATTCTTTACCTCCAAAAACTTCACTTTTTAAACGTTTGAATTCAATGTAATCTGGATCTGTAGGTGTAATAGGTCTAAAATTATTTTCATTAATACCATGAGGTGTGTATTTAATAATTTTGTTGTGAGCTTTGTCACCCAATACAATTTTATTAATATTCTCTGTTTGTTTAGAGATAGCTAATAATCCGTCACAAGAATCATAGTAATCTTCATTATACATTGGTGCTGGATAATCATCCCAAATGTTTAAATAAATCATTGGTATTTTACGACGAACTTCATTTTCAATGTCAAACAACCAAATCCAATAACGTGGATCTGTAAAAAACATTAACGCATCTGGCTTTTCGTGTTTTAAAAGATCTCTAATTAGTTGAGCATCCCCATATCCATTAATAGGCAATAATTCAATTTTAGCATCACTAATGTCTAATAATTTATTAGTTTCTGGTGATAAATCAAACTTTTTACCTTGATCTGGGTGATTGATAGCTCCTCCAATATTTAACCAATTAAATCGATGAGCTGATCCTATTACAAATTCACGAGCCATAGTAGCAATGCCACTATGCATTCTCATGTCATCTGATAATAAGATAATTTTTTTACGTTTGTTTTGTGGAATATAACCTTCTTTTGTATTCATAAATCTAATTTAAATTGATCCTGTTAATTCATGTTTATAATTATGCATTGTTTTTCTGAAATCTTCATTATTAATATAATAATGCATTGTACGATCTACCAACTTTGATAAACTGAATTTTGTTCTTACACACATAACTTTGAAATCTTCAAACATTTGTGGTTCGAGTTTTAAACTTGTTAAACTCTTGTCTTTACTTGCTGTTGCCATAATTTTATTGTTGATGATAAATATATACGTATTTATCAAAAACGTAAAAGTTTATGAAAAAAATGTTGTTTTCTTTTCATTTTTATCACAAAGACCATTTTTTCCAAAACTACACCATTTACAAGCTGTACCTACATTTTTAGGATATTCTTTATCTAAAATAAACAAACCATCATTAGTAAAACATTCATTTATAAACTCTTGAAAGTTAGTATTTGCTTGTTTCATTTTAGTTTTACCAGCAGCTGGTTTAAGTCCTTGTAGACGTGGAATATTAAAATCTGGACTGTCCCACACTTTACGTTTTAATACAATAAATTCAACTTCAATTTGATCTAATGAAACATTGTATAAGTCACTAAAGTATTGTTTATATAAAAGTATTTGTTGTAGTTTAGTTTGATCACGTTTTTCTTTGTCTCCCCAACCTTTATAAGATGTTTTGAAATCATAAATATAATAAGCATCATATGTTTTATCATGTACTACAACATCAATAAAACCTTTCATATACAAATTTTGTTTGCCTTCTAATTTATAAATAATTGGTACTTCAATACCTACAAGTTCCCAATTTCTAATACCAAACCATTTTGACTTATCTTTTTTAAATGCTTTAATAATTTCAATACCATCATCATAAAATTCTTTCATTTCATCAGGAGTTGAAAAATGTACACCTTTAGTTTCTTTAAGTTGTTTTTTGTATTCCTCCATGAAATCATCTTTAAAAAATTGTTCCCAATCTTGTTCATCAGCTTTTTTATTAGAAACAGTGTATACTTTAGTTAAGTAAGACTGAAGTGTATTATGTATAGCAGTTCCAAATACTGTAAAAATACTTGGTTCGTAAATATAATTACCTTGAGCATAATTTAAATACCACTGGTATTGACAATTGCGCCATATTGAGTACTGTGAGTATGATACTGTTTTGTCAGTTATATGATTAATTTCATATAACTTTTTACTAGTAACATTTTTATACTTTGCCATTGAGTTCTTGTCTTAATTTGTTCAAATATAAAATAGCATCCATATGTTCTTCAATAGCATGATTTAACCATTCATCAACACTTAAATCAGTACGATCCATAGTATTGTTGTATTTTTGTTTACCAAAACTAGCTCTACTAATAAAACTATCTACTACTCCATCAACAATACTATCAGTCTTACGAACCAAACGATGAGTGTCCTCATTTTTCATAATACGCTCATATTCTTCTTTACTTTTTTCTATAGATTTTCCAGTGTGTTCTTGAACATAACTATAGTCCATTTTAATATGAGGATCTTCAATGTATTGTGGATACATTCTACTTTGATTTTTTTCGTTTTCCATTTTTCTTTTTTCCTTCAAAACCTTTTAACTCTAATAATATAACATTTTTTTCTTCTAAAGACAAAATTTCAAAAAATTCTTTAACTTCACGGGCACCACACTCAAAATAAGTAGCTAATACTTGAACTTCATCCTCATCCCATTTTACATTTGATTTTACCCACTTATTCCACATTGGTTTCTTTGGAATAATGTCTTTATAAAAATCATAAAGTTTATCTGGAGGCATTGGGTACAACATAGCCATTTCCACTATTTGGATATAGCTTTTATTGAATGACAATGCCTTATTAATAATAAAACTATTAAAACCAGACTGTTCTTCTTCAGTAAAAGATGACCAATCACGTTTTTCAACTGTGATCTGTTTTAACCAATCGAATGGTGTGAGTGTCTTTTTTATTTGTTTTTCCATACATAACCACCAGCACTTTTACTAATACCACAGGTGTTATTAGCTATACTTACTGGATTTATTTTTAATTCTTTACCTGCTTGTTTTTTGGATTCCCATTCTTTAATAAAATTTCCATCTAAATCATATTGAAGAATATATTTAGAACTAGCTTTACTTTTCCAAGCTCCTTCTTGCATTCTTTTTCTCCAAGTTTCATCATACATTGAATGTCCTTTTTTAGATTGACTCATTTTTTGTCTAGTTTCAAGTGAAGGTTTTTTACCCATCATTGATTTAGATTTTTTATCTTTAACTTCTTGACTATGTTTACCTCCTTGTCCTCCATACATTATATTTAGACCTTCTTCTACACTATTATAGAAATCAATCCAATATATTTCTTTATCATTTAGATTTTCAACTTCACAAATTTCTATTATTTCAAACAAATGTTTTTCCCATCCGTACTTATTTACGGAATTATTTAATTTATGTTGTTTCTGTCTTCTTCCTTCATACTTATAGGAAGATTTTCTTTCATCTAAATCAATAGACTTACCTATGTAAACCTTATTATTAGGAGATGTAATCTTATAAATACCTATCATCAATGATAAATATCATAAAATGTCATCAAACATAGTCATTAATCTTTTGTTTGTAGTTCTTTAGGTAAGAATTCTTGATTTACATGTCCACATTTAGTACATTGAAATACTGGAATTGGTACTAGTCCATCTTGAGGATTACCTGTTAAGAACTTACTTACTTTTCTTAACATCATTCCTTCTTGGAATACTTCATGTCCACACTCATCACAAGTCATGGCTGTTGTCTTATCAAGACTTACATTTAATTTAGGTGCATTATTCATATATATAATTATTTATTTTTCAAGTAATTTTGCTATTGTACTCATAAATGTAATTTCTTTGTCTGGTGAATTCATTGAGTTGTGAATTCCTTCAGCAATTGTAATAATAGATTTAGCATTAGTTGTATTATCATACAATGCTCTGTATATTTCAGTAAAGTCTTTTACTCCATTGTCTGCTACAATTTGTCTAATTTCAGTAAAAGCGTCTTTGGTTTGTAATTTATCAATAATGTCTTGAACATAATTTGACTTAGTAAAACTTTTACCAGTAGTTATTAATACATTATTTCTAACACATGCTTGTAAATTATTTAGTGTTTTACGAATATCCGGATGAAATGTTTTTACAATAGATACTACTTCTTTTTTATCATATTCAACATTTTCTTGGTTGAGTATACTCAAACAATGTTCATAAAGTTGTTTGGGAGTAAGCGAATTTAACGCATAACTTGCTAGTCTTGAATGGAGCGGTGAAATAATTCTGTCTGCGAAATTACACGTGAATATGAAACGAGTTTGTAAACTAAATGTCTCAATTATATTACGTAAAGCAGCTTGAGCATTAAGTGTCAAAAAATCAGCTTCATCTAAAATAACTACTTTTAATTTTTTAAATGTAGCTGTACTTGCAAATTGTTTTACTTTGTCTCTAATAGCATCAATTCCATTTTCATCACTACAATTTAGATACAAGTAATCACAATCAATATTTGATGTAATAATTTTAGCAGCAGTTGTTTTACCTGTACCTGGACTACCATGTAATAATAAGTTAGGAAAATCTTGATTTATAATCCATTCTTTCAAATCTTCTACTAAGGCTTCATTTCCAATGTAGGTGTCTAAGTTTTTAGGGCGATGTTTTTCAACCCAAAGTGTATTTATTTTCTTACTCATATTATTAAAAAGATGTGTTTTCATCTACCACATATCTCAAATCTTCTAATTTTGCTGATTTTATTTGTAAAGCTTGCTTAAATTTTCTTTTAATTCCACTTAGTTGTTGTAATCGATGTACAAATTTATCATGGTCTTTACATAAAAAATCAATACAATCACTTTTATGTTTTTTATTTTTCCTATAACTTTCATAAAATGCATAACGTACTTTGTATGAAATTGTTTTTGATGGATGTTGAATATAAACAATCTGTGGATCTTTATTACCGGGTGTGAAATTAACTGGATATAAATTTTCTTGTTTTGTATCAAAATTATTATCATACTGTTCATTGAAAATATCAATATGAATGTTCAACTTACGATCCCATAGTCTAATTAATTTTTTATTAAGTATGTCTTTAGTTGGTGTTTTATTTATTTCCTCATCTAAGAGTATTTCATCATTATATGGATCATCTACTACTTCTAATTCAAACAATGATTTCATAATATCAAATTCTTCTTCAGTTAGTGGTTCTGTTAAAGCAAAATCTAAATCAGCGCTTCTGGTTTTAAAATCTAATGTAATTAAACCTAAAACATGTAATGAAACTGAACCTGCTAAGACTAACTTAGGACAAATACTAGTCATTGTAATGAGTCTATTATATAGATCTTCATTATTAATAAAATTACTTGTAGTAGTAAAAGCAATTTGTGCTTCTTTTGAGTATGATCTTAAATCATAATTAATTTTTTCTTTCATAACCTTTTATACTAATAATATAACAAAAAAAGCTTGGAAAACCAAACTTCTTTTAATTTTTTAAGTGGACCCTACAGGACTTGAACCTGTGACCTTCGCATTATGAGTGCGCTGCTACTAACCAACTGAGCTAAAGGTCCATTATTAGTACTCCTAACGGGATTCGAACCCGTGACTTGTCCGTGAAAGGGACATGACTTAACCGCTTGTCGATAGGAGCAAATAAAGTAAGATGGTGAGGTGTTAGGGGCTTTGACCCACTCGGCTTTCCTCTCCACCCATAGCCTTAACTAGTATTGGATGACGGCTACATACCACCTTACTTTGTTACCTCCCAAGGATTCGAACCTCAATTAATTGGACCAAAACCAATTGTCCTGCCGTTAGACGAGGAGGTAATTTATTTTTTATCTTTATGTTTATACAAAATATCTTTTAATTCTGGAAAGTATTTTATTATAAATTTATCTGCTCTTTGTGGATGAATACCTGTTACTTTTTCTACTTTTAATCTCCATCCTCGTTGAGTAAAATCAATTTCAGCTTTTATAATGTTATTAATTCTTTCAGTTAATTTTTTATTATATTTTGATTCTTCTTTTTTTATTTTAGGTATTTCTATTTTATTGGTTTGACATATTTTTAATACTCTTTTATAGTTACCTCCTGAATTATCCATTCCTAGAGATACTAGTGTTTGATTTATATTTTTGTTATTTTTTAACGCTTCTATTATTTTTTCATCACTTATGTTTGTTTTTTGTTTTATACTTTTCTTTTTTCTAAATGTAGATGTTAATGAATGACAATTAGGACATAAAAATTCTAAATTTTCTTTTTTATTATTCCAATTATCTCCATCTTTATGTTCTATTTCTAATGTAATTTTTTCTCCCATCCATTCATTAATACCACATTTATTACATTTATATTCAAACACATTATTTAATATAATATATTTTCTTATAGAACTACCATATTGTAGTTTTATTTCTCCAGATAAAATTTTATCTATATTATTTTTAATATCTACCATCAATAATAAATATGTCAAAGATTATAAAAAACATTCGAGCAGGCATGGAGAGATTCGAACTCCCAACAAACCTGGTTTTGGAGACCAGTGCTCTACCAGTTGAGCTACACACCTGTATATTTTGCGGAAGATGTAGGATTTGAACTTACGTTACTATTCCGCCACCTGACTAATTTTAAACCAAAGTAGAGTAGAGTTAAACTTTTGCTGAAAAGTTTTAATTTTTGAGTTTTTCTTTTTTAAATCTTGAATTTTGAATCTTAAGGCATTCATCAATATCAATATCAAAGCATCATGTTATCGTTAGATAGTAATCTCTATCAGAGACGTCCGAAGACGGTGCTACTCATTCAACTCTACTCTTTAAATTGGTTATATCATTGTGAGAGCATTATATGCCTCAATTTCTTCTTGAAGAGTTTCAATTTGCTCTTCTAATTCCTTTACTCTAGCATCCTTATCAAACAGGTTCATATAAGCTACATACTCGATTTCATTACCATCTCCATATCTGTCACGATGTACACCTTCTTTGGTTTCAACATTACGAAGTTTAGCAGCCATGCTTTTTAATTCACCTAATTTAAAAATCTTACTAGCAATACCTGTGTTTGCAATGTGGATTTTAGTTTTTAAATCAATTAACTCATTAGTTAATCTAACCCATTCATCATAAGCAACAGAAGGAGCATAACCAGTAGATCCTTTTACAGTTGAATTAAACTTACTGAAACGAATATACATTTCATCAATTTGCTTTACAAGTTTCTTTTTGTGTTTTAATGCTTTTGTTAAATTCATATACTTTATTTTTAGGAGCGGACCACGACTCGAACGTGAATTAAAGGTTATGAGCCTTTTGTGTTACCATTACACTAATCCGCTAGAGCCACCTTCCAGAATCGAACTGAAAACCTTCTCATTACAAGTGAGATGCTCTACCAATTGAGCTAAGGGGGCTTGTTATTTTTTAATAACGTTCTGGATGTTTATCCATTTCTACTACTTGTCTAACTCCAATTAAATCCATCAAAGTTAACGAGTCTTTATAAATTGAATCACAAACTGTGGTGTCAATTTCACTATTTGAACTTGGTGTTGATGGTGCACATGCCACTAATCCTACTACTGTTAATACTAATAATAACTTTTTCATCTTATATAATATAACAAATTTTTTTAAAAAAGCCAATTTTTATTTTTTTTTATACTTAATATATAATAACAAAAAGAGCTTGGAAAACCAAGCTCTCTTATAAGTAATTATTTTAAATATTATAATTTAAATAAAGTAATAATATAACCAAGTTTTTGTTCACCTTTAAAAGTGATTTGTGCTTTAATTACATCTTGAGCATGAGGTAAACTATTGTAAACTGATTCAAGCATGTAAAAACATTTAGTAAAAGATGAGTTAGATGGAAAATCAATATCAATTGCTTTATAACTGCGAGGAGCATTACATTTAGCTACTAAATTATTTCCAGAAGGACTTGAACCAGCACCCACAGAAACCACTGCTGGACCACCAACAGCTACACTAGGTACAGTTGTATTAGGATGTAAATTAACACCATCAATAGTAATTGACATTCCTTTGAATTTATCAGGATTAGAGGTGAAATCTGCTTGGTTAACAGTTTGAGCTGAAGCAGCGCTAGCCAATGCTACGATGCTTAATACGAGTAAAGTGATTTTTTTCATGTTTGTTTTTATTTTAGTAAGTTGTAGTATTCGTTGAAATGTTTAATTCTATCTGGTAGTCCAATAGTTCCACCATTGACTCTTTTTGTTACTGCTGTTATTGTAGCCTCATCTGCTCCTTTATCACAAATAGCCCAAAGACTATTTTTATTAAAAAACCAAGCGGCACTTGCTAAAGCATATTTAGTTGATACTAGATCAGGATTAACTAAAATGTCTTCTGGAACAGTTTTATCAAACTGAGTATAATTGTCTTTACCTGTTAATTGAATATAACCTCTTCCTCTAAATTTAAATCCTTCTCCTGTTGTTTCTACTCCATTACCCATTCTACCACCATAAACTCTATTAGCAATTTTTTCAGGTTGACGAGCATAAGATTCTGCTAAAGCAGGAGTAAAATATTTAGGAAAAATACCTAATAAGCCTTTTGAACTATAATTTAAATTTTCTGATGTAGCTTTAAATTGTCCGGATTCATGTCCTGCCTGTGCAAGGAAATGAGCTAAACGTAAAACATTTGTAATATTAAACTTAGCCGCTGTATCAGGAATTGCTGCTATTACAGAATCAGGAATGTGTCCTTTTAATTTATCAAGTTTAAATGAAGAAGTTACAGTTGGTGTTGAAGTTACTCCAAATATTTTATTCCAAGTATCATCTCCTACTACACCATCATCATCTAATCCATTTGTTTTTTGCCATATCTTAACAGCTTCTTCTGTTTTAGGACCAAATGTTCCTATAGGTTCTACACCTAATTTAATTTGTAATTTTTTAACGTCTTCATTTACGTCACCTTTTTTTAATAACATATTTATTTTTCTTTATGTTGATCAATTTTATTAAGAAGTATTGTTAATAACTCGTTTTGTATTAATTTAGCTCTATTTGCATTTTTTAAAGCACTTATTAATTGGAATACAATAAATGGTGCCATTACTGTTTCACTTAGCCAACTTGTACCTTTAAATCCTATTTCAATCATTAATATGCATGTTAACATTATAACCCAAACTACTAGTGTTTGAAGTACTTTTAATGCTTTTCTTGTTTGAAAACCTTCAGTTTTTACTCCTGCCCACACACCCATGAAACCATCAAAAAATATTACAGCTACCAAGGCTAGATACTGTTCAGCATTATCAGCGGTTAACTTCATAAAGTAAGTACACACAAATGCACAAATAGTGGTAAACGATAATACTAATAAACTTGATTTCATCCTACTTCGTTTTCTTTTGTTTCTTCTGATTTATCAGATGGTTTACTTTTATTAATAAATTTATCTACAGAACCAATAGCAAAACTTCCTAATACAATTATCATAAAACCATCAAAGATCATTCTATTGATAACTAATTCTTTCCCTAAATAACCAGTAATAATATCAACAATAAATGCAATACACATTAATGAAAAAGCAATAAATCCAACTACTGATTTCTCATTAATTGAATTATTGTCATCGACTAAATCTTTAAACCAACCCATTATTTTTTCTTGTTTTTAAGTAGTAAACTTTCATTATAACCTTCAATTGCTGTCATATAAAATTGATTTTCATAAGTATAAACAGCAACTAAACTGTCATTTCTTTTTAATTGACGAGCCATATTTTCAATTTTAACTGCTTGGACTTCACTTATTTTTTTACAGTCTTCTAAAATTTCTTTTTTAGTAGAAATTGAATCATAGTAAAGATAGCCCACAACAGATAACATAATAAATGCTATTGCACTTACTGGGTTATTTTTAAATTCGTTAAATGATACAGGTAAAGCCATTGTTTATTTATTTAATGATAAATATGGACTATTTTTTAACTTCTGTAAAACGTTTATAAATGTTTTACAATTTACATTGGTTGAATCTAAAAATGTTTTAGATACAAACGTTGATTTTTGAGTGAAGGCTAATACTGCAACCATAGCAGTAAGAAGCAATAATATTAGTTTTTTCATTTTATGTTCCAAAGTTTTACTTGTTCTTTTGTAAACTCAATTAAATTGGGTTCAACATTCTGCAACAATTTTAAAAACTTTAGTTCAAATGAATACGCTTGATACTCTTCTTCATGACCAGATAAAATGTATGGCATAGCCATCAAATGTAAATGGTAAGTTTCATGTACTAAAACAGCAGCTATGTTATTTAAACTATTTAGCTTAATGTCTTTTGATGAAACTAATACAACTCCTTTTCCGTCAACTACAGTATTTGATGAATAATCTTTATTCCAAAATTCAATAACATCTACATGTTCTACTAACATTTTATAATGTGTAGGAGATGTTTTAGCTATTAGAAGAATAGCTTGTTTTACTATTGAGTCCCAACCATCTTCAGTTTTATGAACATTAATTTGAGAACATAAAACTTGTGGTAAAAGACACAACAATAAAACAAACTTTTTCATCTATAATAAATATGGGAGGGATTAGTATCCCATACCCATATCCATCATTGGTTGTGCATCATCTTTCTTTTCTTCAAAAATAACACTTTCTGAAGTTAAAATAGTACTAGCTACTGATAATGCATTTTCTAGTGCTACTCTTGTTACTTTAAATGGATCTAAAATACCAGCTTCATAAGCATTAACTACTTCTTTAGTTTTAGCATTGTATGTTAAGTCTACTGATTTGATTAATTCCTCAATTGTATTAGGTGCTACTTCTAATCCTGCGTTTTCCATAATTTTATAGAATGGACTACTAATGGCTTTAGCAATAATCTTTTTACCTAAAGTTTCTTGAGTCATACCTAAAGCAATATTAGCTAATGGCCATCCACCACCGGGAATAATGCCTTCTGCTAAAGCAGCTTTAGTTGCATATAATGCATCTTCAACACGATCTCTTTTTTCTTTAATTTCAAGATCACTGTTTCCACCAACTGAAATGATAGCCACACCACCGCTTAATTTAGCTAAACGTTCTTGTAGTTTTTCTTTTTCAAACATTGATTGAGCATTGTCAATTTGATTTTTTAATTCTTCTGCTCTTGTTTCTAATGCTTCACTACTTCCTTTACCATCAACAATAGTTGTTGATTCTTTAGTAATAGTTACCATTCTAGCATTACCTAAACACTGTTCTAACATAGGACCTACAACTTTTTCAAGTTTAATACCTTGTTTTTTAACACTAACAACTTGTCCACCTGTTAATGTAGCCATGTCTTCTAATAATAAAGTTCTACGATCACCATAGTCTGGTGCTTTAACAGCACATGCTTTAATTACTCCTCTTGATTTATTAATTAATAATACTGCTAATGCTTCCTCACCAAATTCCTCAGCTACAATTACTAATGATTTATTTTCACCACTTGCTTTTTGTAGTACAGGAACTAGTTCAGCTGCTGAATTAATAACACCGTCTACTAATAAAATCATTGGATCATTTAATACTGCTTTCATTGTAGTATTGTCAGTTACAAAATAAGGTGATTTATAACCTCTTTCAAACTGCATACCTTCAACAAAGTCTAATATTGTTTCACCTGTTTTACTAGATTCAATAGTAACAATACCATCATATCCAACTTCTTCAATTGCATCTGCTAATAAACGACCAATTTCTTCATCATTATTTCCTGAAATTGTAGCAATGTTAAATAACTGTTCATTTGAAGTAACAGGAACAGATAATGCTTTTAATTCATCAATAACTTCAGTTACTGCTATTTCCATTTGTTGTTTTACTTCAACAACATTAGTACCTTTTTCAATTAATTTCATTCCTTCTTCAATCATAACAGTTGCTAAAAGAGTAGAAGTAGTAGTACCATCACCAGCTTCATTCGCTGATTTTATTGCTACTTGTTTTACAAGTTGTGCTCCAATATTTTCAATGTCATCATCTAATTTATGAAAACTTTTAGCTACACTAACACCATCTTTAGTTGCTTTAATAGTTCCATCAGCTTCATTAATTAGTACATTTCTGCCGCCTGGGCCTAAAGTTGAACTTACACTAGCATTCAATTTAAGAATACCATCTAGTAATTTTTGTTTTAATTCGGTTCCGAATAATGTTTTTGTGCTCATTTTACAATTCCTATAATATCTGTTTCTTTACAAATTACATAATCTTCATTGTCAAGTGAAATAATTTGGCTACCCATTCTAGGCACCAAAACTATGTCTCCTTGTTTCAATTCAGAATCTTTTGACTCGCCTCTATGGAAGTTATATGTAGGACTTACATCAATAACCTCACATACCAACGATTTTTCTTTTCCCAAATCTGGAAGATAAATAGCTCCTGCCATTTGTTCTTCTTCTTCAACTTGTCTTAGGACCATATGTCCATTTACTGGTTTTAGTGTTTTCATATATCAAATTTATTACTTAATTTTGTCATTATTTCATCATAACGTTTAATAAAATCAGCTATTGTAGTTGTTTTAGTATCATTAACTAATAATTTAGCTATTGATTTTAAAGTATTACTAAAACTATTGTAGTAACCAATGTTTTCATCAGTACCTCTTTCTTTAGGTTTAACTACAGTGTAGCAAAAACCATCAAAATAAATTACATAAGGACTAATTGCCTCATCTTCAATTTTTGAACTAGTCTCTTCTCTAGATTTTTTTCTCAAAACTTTTCTTTCCATAATTATAATATAACATTTTCTCCTGGGAATTCCAAAGATAATTGATTATCTTCAAATGGTTTGACATCTTGTATTTCCATTACAAAGTAATAAAAACCATTAGATTTGAATACTTTATCGTATCCTTTTTTGTATTTGATCCATTTAGGATCAATGTCTTTATGATCTGCGATTTTATTTTCTACCAGGTATAATTTGTCCTGGACGTTGATTATTTCCTTGTTTAACATTAGAACTTATTTTATTTTGTGGCGCAACTGGAATTGGATTATTTTGAACTTTTGGTTCAGGTTTCACAAATGGAGATTCATTTACATTGAATTTACGTACACCTGGAATTTCTAAAATTTCAGCTAGTATTTTATTGTAAACTTCTTCATTAAATTTACCCCCATAAGGATAAGGATCGGTTTTTACTACTACAGCTATTCTGTCTTTATCAACACGACGAGTATTTAAAGTGACAACACCAGCAATTGAACGAATTTCATCGTTAATTTCACCTTGTGTTTTTTCTGTGTTACTTGTACTTAAAAACAAAACACCTTTTATAGTATAAATAGATCTAGCCATTTGTGATAAATATATTATTCAGCTAATTTTACAACAAAATATGTTGATGTTATATCATCTTCAGTAAATTCTAATTTTAACAATCCTTCTTCATTAATTTTAGCTTTACCATTAGCTGATTTATTGACTGCTAAAATTTCTTTAACTATATTAGCTGAAAATGCCATTGGTTCAATACCAATTGTGTATTCACATGGTTGAACCATTTTAATTTTATTAGCAAAAGTAGCTGAGTCTCCTACTGTTAATTCAACATGTTTAATATCATCAATTTTTTTACATCCAATTTCAAACCTACCTGGTTTATCTAATGCTGAATGTGCTTTGGTGAAATTTTTAGTAAAATCTTCATCAATTGAAAATTCAACATCATATTCTTCAGGTTCATTAATATTTGGAACACTTGGAATTAAGTCTTCACTAGACAAATAAAAATCTAAGTCAAAGTCATTATCATTAACTTTTAATTGATATGGAATACCTTGATTTCCTGTAATAACTTCAATGTTAACCATAGCTATATCCATAATGGTTAACAATTTATTAAATTGAGAAGTACTATAAATACTAATATCATTTTTACCAAGTCCTAAGTCTTTAGTAGTAGATACTAAACCAGCACAGTCTTTAGTTGGAGTAATAAATTTTACACTCATTCCATCATCTTCTGTACTATTCCATGTAACAGATTCTACTAAACCATTTAAATGGTATTTATCAATAACTTGAGTGATATTTTTCTTTTCCATAACTTATATTAATAATATAACAAAAAAGGCTTGGAAAACCAAGCCTCTTTATTATTGTATTACTTCTTTGGCTGTGCCAGGCGGAACATTAGAGATACCTGTATTAGTAATATCTAAAACACCATTTACTTTTAAATTTTTAGGCAATTGTTTGAAATCTGGATTGTTTGATAAATTCAAGTTTCCATTTATTGTTAAGTTGTCAGGCAACATTTTTAATCCTGTGTTACTAATATTTACATTATTAGTAATTGTTTTAGGAGCTTCAGAAGGCACATTGATATTTCCTAAGATTCTAATCATTAACCAATGTCTGTAAGCATCAGGACTTATACTTTCTTTATTTACAATATTATTTTCTTGTAAATACTTCATTAAGTTGATGTAAGGATACTTCAAAGCATTTTTAGCTCCTACTTCTTGTCCTTCAACATTTTTCAATTTACCAACTTCACTATCATAATACACTAAGTTGTTTTTATTGTCTGTTTTAGCATCTAAATAATAAAGTGGTCCTATTTTATAAATGTCAAATCCATCACTGTTTCCAATTTTAAATTTACTTAAATCTAAGTTAGTATTGAATGCTTTTGGTGGTACTCTTCCTTCTTTATCTAAAACCCACTGTAAAAACTCATTTTTCAATTCAGGTTCATCATCAATATTTACATTTTTCATGTTTTTCAGTTGATTTGACTCATAATTCAACTGATATTGATTTTCATTATCTAGTTTAGTAAATAAATAATATGGACCTTTTTTTAAGTAATCATTGAAACTAGGTCGATTCCTAGTACACCAACTTACTCTTGCCCCACAGTTTGTTAAAACAAGATATTTTTTATAACAATCTTCATTTTCATAACAAATTTGAGGTATTTTGTAAACATAGTATCCACTTTTTGTTTTTCCTATTAGTTTAATAGGATCAATCAAAGCTTGTCTTACTTGTGGAGGAATACTATCTTGAGATTCACCTTCAGGAGCACCACTCTTTTCAAGTTTATCTTTCACACCACCCATCTTGTATTCAAAGTCTTCAAAACTCTTATATTGGTTAATGTCTTTACTAAAATCAGCTCCACCTAATGCTACTACTTTTGGTTTCTTTTTATTTACTTCAAAAAAACCAAGTAAATCTTTTACAGCAGTATTATGATTATCATTAAAAAATCTTTGTCTTTCACTACGATCTAAACGCATATAACGAGTAAACAACCATTTTAAATAACTTCCGTCTTGAGTAGGATCAATATCAATTAAAGATTTGAATTCTTTTTCACTTACTTTATTGGGATCCATAGGTATAGGATTTTCCTTATCTCTTATTTGAACAAAGTCTTTTTTAAGTTTATTGACTGTTTGTTCTCTTTGATTTTCTAATAATAAATCTACTAATTTCATAATATAATATAAATATGGTTAGAAATTAAAGAATTTGGCAACATTTGGATTCAAAGATGGAAATGAGTTAGGTCCATAAATATCATCATAAATCCCTTGTAGTTTATTTAGTAATACATTGTTAAATCCACTATCAGTATCAGCGTATTTTTCAAGGAACTCATGAATAAACGGAGGGCTATCATTAGTAAAGGCGAGAACCTCAATACCATATGGATTTTTCTTAAGTGGTATGAACTTTATTTTGTCTCCTTCAACAATACATGAATATTGTTTATCTAAACCTTTAAATCTAATAAGATCATTTGTAAATATTGCGGCCTTACTATTAATAGGACATTTATTTCCTAATTTACTGAATATTTGACCACTTGCTGGTTTAGACGCTATATAATTATTAATTTGTTTTACTCCAGTTGGTTTAGCTAATTTACTGTAGTGTGTGTTTTTTACTTCATTTCTAAAATCTTGAATTTTTTTATCGATTTCTTTTTTAGGTTTACCATACATAATATCCATAATTAAACCCTTACCAAATACAGCATACATTGGTGTCATATTTGATTTCATCACATCCATTCCTTTAATGTCTAATTCTTCTGTTGGAACACCTTCTTTATTTACAATAAATTGAGCGTATCTTCTTTTACCAGCAAAATAACCTCTTTCGATCAAAACCTCCTGCTTCAACTCAAAATATTCGTTATCGCAGTTGAATAATTTCTTACAAAGATCTTGGAGAAAAGGTTTAGTTTTTTCTTGGTAGTCAGAGGTTATTTCAAGACCTACTGAAACCATTTCTTCACGGTTTTTTGTATTTACATTTGGATTGCGATGAACAATCAAATCCTTTAGTTCAAAAAATAATGAATCTGTATCACTGGTTATTATTCTGTCTTTCATGTCTTTCTATTGCTGATTTACTCATTTTTTGTTTTGTTTCGTTGGTTTTGATTTTACCAAAATGTCCGTGATTTTCTCCTGTTGGCCATGAATCAAATACTTTCCCTTTTGATGGGTGGTTATTTTTATCAAATCTTTCTTTTGCTTTTTGACTTCTTAGTTGTTTTTCTTCTTCACTCATTTTTCTTCCTTTACTAGGTGATACTCTACCTTTTATTTTTTCACTAATCTTATCTTTAGATTCTTGTTTATGAAACGATAATCCATTTCCTCCATGAGTAATATTTTCAAGTTTGAATCCCCATGACTTGTATTGAGCTATCCAATATTTTTCCCAGTATTCCCAATCTTCTGTTGGAACTTCATCTATGTAAATCATTTTTACATCTTTTCCAAAGTTATTACAATGAACGTTTATTCTTGTTTTTGGATTAGGAGATTTACCTATGTAAATAGGAATGTTATTTCTATGTATTTCGTAAATAATAGTAGTACTCATACGCTAATAATGTAACATAAATATTAGATTTCTCCAAGCTCTTTTGCTATTTCTTCATTTACAAAGTTGATTGATTCTTGTATCAGTCTTTGACCTGTTAGTGTGATTGCTTTACTTATGAATAAGTTACCATCACTATATCTAAATGAGTTAATAGCGAATACACCATAAACGTCATTCAACTTGATCTTCATTGAGTGTTGTCTGCGATTGTAAAATTCACCTAATTCTTTATCACCTGACTTGTAAGCTTGTTTCATTTTATTTTTAAAGTCTTTACGTTTATCAAACCAATCATTTAAAATTTCTACAATAATAGAATCTTTATCAGTTCTGAATATAGTTCCATTAGCACTCATTCTCATGTTTTTTGTTTCAACAAACTTGATTACATCACCTACACTCATTTCCATTTGTTGGACTTTACGATCTAGTGTTACTCGTTCTACAGTTAATATTTTATTAGGATCAAGTTGTTTTAAATCATTTAAACCCCATTGATTGTCATACTTATCACGATTTTTAATACAAGCTACTAATGTTTCAATACCCATATTAAGATTACGAATAATAGAAGGATATAAACTTGTAAAATCTAAGTCACTTACCCATTCATACAAACCAGGTACTGGATCTTTTAAATAACCACCAGCGTATTCTTCATTTGGATTTCTTAACGCTGGATTCATAGTTGTAGGTTTGTTGGGACTTACGATGTTTTTACGACGTAAATAAGTTAATATGGCACCTTCATTGAGAGCAGTAGCATAATAAATATTTTCGTACGCTACGTGGCAAAGATGACATATATTTTTAGTTAGTTCTATAAATTGAAGTTTATTATCTAACGCTACTAAGATTTCAACGTCACGTAAGTTGTAATCAATGAATTTATGAACGTCTTCTTTAAACAAACGATCTAAACTACCTTCATATTCAATTTTTCCTAATTTAACATACTTTTCACCAATTGCTGCTAAAGCATAACTTGGTTCTTGAGACATAATAAATTTTTTATGAAGTAACATATAGTCAAGATGATTAACTCCACAAATTCTAACTGTTGATTCTTCTCTAAAGTCTCTGACTTGAACACGTTTTAATGGAGACAAACGTTTTGCTTGAGCGTCTCCTACTACTTGACACATTCTGTGATAAAGATAAGGTATATCAAAAAACTGACTGTTCCATCCTGAAATAATTGTTGGGTCACATTCTTCAAATTTATCTAAAAATCCCATTAATAATTCACGTTCAGTATTATATGGAATAATTTCTTTACTATCTTCTTCTACTGGGTTGATTTGTCGTTTTTCATCTAAAATCAAACAGTAGTATTTTTGTAATGTGACATCATACAAAGCAACAGATGTTATTTTCATTGGTGCTCTTTTAATGTATTCTGTTGTAAGTGCACCACCAATTTCACACTCAATGTCTAAATAAACAACATTATGAAATTGAGGAGCGTCATCACTGTCTTTGTAAATGTCTACTAGACAATTTGTTTCAATTGGAATGTCTATTTCAAAAAATTCGTTTGGTTTTGTTTTGTCCATTGATTTTGTTGGACTAACTCGTCTTCCATCAATTGTAAAAAACTCACCTTCTTTGTCTAGTTTATAATAAGTTGGAGTGTAATCTACTTCTTGCCATCCTAATTGATCGTCTCTTATGATTGCTTTTTTAGTGTGGTAATTATAATCTATAACTTGATACATTATATATAATATAACAAAAAGAGCTGGTAAAACCAGCTCTCTTTAAAATTTTTATTAATTTTACTATTAAACTATTCTTATAACTTTAGC